>OLGY01000027.1_pt1 | contig 137034 bp, 113 predicted proteins | sample 1605951 | NCBI WGS metagenome assembly OLGY01 (sample SAMN03283280) | human gut metagenome | biome: human-associated habitat; material: feces | host: Homo sapiens | place: Peru | collected 2012
CAAATTAATCATGGGTGAAAATGAAGATATTTCAGAAATCAGTGCATATGTTGAACCAGGGTTTGATATGCAGAAAGAAGCAGAAAAGAAAATTCATGAATTGAATGAAGATGATGAACTGATTATTGTTGCAGATATTATGGGTGGCAGTATCGCTAATACGTTTTCCTCATACATTCAATCTGAGAAAATACATATTATAACAGGGTTGAATCTTCCTTTACTGATTGGCTTGGCACAGGATTTGGATTCGGATGTTTCAACAGATGAATTGATAGAAAATGCAATTCAGATGGGAAGAGAAGGAATTGTGGATCTGAAAAAAATGATTGAAGAAAATAGCGATATAGAGGAGGATTTTTAATGATTAAATTATTAAGAGTAGATGAGAGATTGATACATGGACAGGTTGCTTTTGCATGGACAAATTCATTGAAAGCAGATTGTATTCTGATAGTAAATGATGCAGTGGCAGCAGATAAACTCCGTAGCACTTCATTGAAAATGGCTGCTCCGGCGGGCGTGAAGTTTGTTGTAAAAACACTGAAAGATGCGATTCCGTTGTTGAATGGAACAAAGACGGATAAATATAAGCTGTTTCTGATTGTTGATAATACATCAGATGCATTAGAACTAGTGAAAAATGTAAAAGATGTTGATCACGTTAATCTTGGTAATATGAAACTGACAAGTGAAAGAACAATGATCACTCCGTCTCTTGCAGTATCTGAAAAAGAGAAAGAACAGATTCATGAGATGGTTGCGGCAGGTGCAGAAGTTGAATGTAGAGCTGTTCCTACAGATAAAAAAGTCATGGCAGAAAGTTTAATCTAGACTGTTATAGTAGTGAGAAGGAGGGAATATCATGTTAATACCGGCAATTCTTGTGTCTATTGTTGCACTTCTTGCGGCAATGGATGAGCAATTGTTTGGAGCATCCATGATGGCAAGACCATTGTTTACAGGTCCGATTATTGGTTTGATTATGGGTGATCTTCAAACAGGAGTAATTATAGGAGCAACATTAGAATCCATGTTCATGGGCTCTATTATGGTTGGAAGTGCTGTTCCACCGGAAGTATACGCTTCTAGTATTTTAAGTATTGCAATTGCAATTCAGACAGGAGCAGGAACTGGAACAGCTGTAGCACTTGCATTACCACTGTCTGTATTCTTGCAGATGTGGAGAAACTTCTGTTATGCAATTCCTGGAAGTTGGGCAGGAAAACAGATTGAAAAAGCACTTGATGAGAGAAATCTGAAAAAAGCGAATCTGTTGCATTTGACAGTTGTACCGCTTTCGATTGGAATCCCTTCAGCACTTTTAGTTTTTATCGCATTATTCTTTGGTGCGGATGGAATAAATAGTGTATTGAATATGATTCCAGAGGTAGTATTGAATGGATTTAATGTTGCTGCAGGAGTACTTTCTTGTGTAGGACTTGCACTTTTGATTAAGATTATGTCTAACAATAAAATACTTCCGTATCTTTTCCTTGGATTTGTAGCAGTTATGTATTTGGGAATGGATGTAATCGGTGTAGCAGTTGCAGGATTATGTGTCGCATTTCTTGCAGTAAATAATATGAAATTTGAAGAGGAGGATGATTTCTAATGGAAGAAAATAAAAGAAATGAATTAGATGAAATGAATGAAAAAAAGGAAATCATGACTCCTAAGGATTATAGAAGTATTTTCTGGAGATCCTTTACGATTCAGGGTTCATGGTCTTTTGACAAAATGATGGCGTATGGATATATGTATGCAATTGAAAAACCATTGCGCAAAATATATCCAAATGATGATGACTTTTACGCTGCATTGAAGAGACATACAGAAACATTTAATGTAACTCCACACGTTTCTCCGTTTATTATGACGCTTGGAGTTGCAATGGAAGAAGAAAATGCAAAATCAGAAACTTTTGACACCTCTTCTATTAATAATGTAAAGGTTGGTCTGATGGGTCCATTGTCTGGAATAGGAGACTCTTTCTTCTGGGGAACATTTAGAGTAATCGCAGCAGGTATTGGAATAGGACTTGCAAAAAGTGGAAATATTCTCGGTGCAGTGATTTACTTCCTGTTATATACAGCAATTCATTTTCTTACAAAAATTCTTGCTGGAAAGTATGGATATAAAATGGGAACAAAATTCCTTGAGAATTCGGAAGAAAATCATTTGATGGACAAACTTTCTATGGGAGCATCTATTCTTGGTATGACAGTAATAGGTGCGATGATAGGAACGATGGTCTCGTTACAAACAACCCTAAGTTTTACATTAGCAGGAACAGAAACAACTTTGCAGTCAATTTTCGATCAAATTTTTCCAGGAATTCTTCCACTGGGAGCTACGTTCCTTTGTGTAGCTTTGTTTAATAAAAATGTTAAGACAATTTATATTATACTTGGTATATTTGTCTTATGTATTCTGGGGTGCATGATTGGAATCTTCTAAAGTATTTGTTATCTTTGATGTAGATGGCACAATTAATCAGACAGAAGTATATGCAGTAAAGGCATATAGAAAATCCTTGGAAGAGACGGGAAAACCTGGATTTTCGGATCAAGAGCTTATAGAAAGGATTGGAGCTCCATTTGAACAGGATATAAAATATTTCTTTGGAGAAAGTCAATCTGAACAAGTAAAGTTATTCTCAAAATTAATTCAGAAATATTGGATTGATGGAATGAAAGAGTCAGCACAAACATTTGAAGGAATTCATCAAATGTTAGAAGAACTAAAAGAAAAAGGATATAAATTGGCAATTTGTTCTAATGCATCAAAATGGGAGTTAGATGTTATTTTAAGTAAATTAGAAGTAAAGGATTATTTTGATGTGATCCAGGGTGTTACAGAAAAAAATAACAAAATGTATAGTCTGGAAGAGTTATTGCTGAGAGAAAAACCAGAACTTGCAGTTATGGTGGGGGATCGAAGTTATGATAAAGAGGCTGCTAGATATAATCAGATTCCGTTTGTCGGTTGTAAGTATGGATACGGAAAACCAGAAGAATTAAGTGATTGTAAATATAGTATTGAGACAGCGTTAGAGCTGCCGAGGATAATTGATAAAATTGTTTCAGTAAAGGGAGGAGCGGCTTAGTCCGACCTCCCTTTTCAATGGAAAAATGGGAAGAAGATATCTTACAAAGTGTTGCAGAGGAGACTAATATGAGTGGATTTGTAGAAAGTATACAGATGTGGATAAATAATCTGTCTGTGAACTCGATAATTATTTTCATAATGATGATTTTTATGCTTATTGGAGCAGTTGATAGGATGCTGGGAAATCGATGGGGATATGGACAACAATTTGAAGAGGGATTTCATGCAATCGGGCCGATGATGCTGGCAATGGCAGGAGTTATTGCTGCAGCACCAGTATTGGCAATAGCATTAAAACCGATTATCGTACCTGTATATCAATTGATGGGTGCAGATGCATCGATGTTTGCGGGGACATTACTTGCAAGTGATACAGGTGGATATCCATTAGCCATGGAACTTGCTGAGAATAATGCTGTAGGAAATTTTTCTGGTTTATTGGTCGCAAATATGTTAGGAGCGACATTAGTTTTTACATTACCAGTAGGAATGTCCATGATGAAAGAAAAAGATTATCCTTATCTTGGTGCAGGAGTTTTAGCGGGAATAATAACAATCCCCATAGGATGTCTGGTGGGAGGAGTCGTGATGAATTTTACACCTTATAAAATAAGTTGCTTATCAATAATCAGAAATATGTTTCCAGTAATTTTGATATCTGCATTAATTGTGATTGGTCTTTGGATTTGGCCGGAAAAAATGTTAAAAGGTTTTCAAAACTTTGGGATAGGCCTAAAGGTATTGATTACTATTTTTATAGCAATTGCAGTGTTTGAATATCAAACAGGAATTCATTTTCCATTATTTCGTATTATGGTGGAAGAAGATTCTAATGGTACAATCCCGCTTGAAAATTCTTTTTTAATATGTGGACAGATTGGAACTATCTTGATAGGTGCTTTTCCAATGGTAAAATGGATGACAAAAACATTTGGAAGTATTTTATCAAGAGTAGGAAAAGTATTTGGAATGAATGAAGTGGGATCGGCAGGATTAATAGCAACTTTGGCAAACAATATAGCAATGTTTAATATGATTAATAATATGAACGAAAAGTCAAAAATCTTAAATATTGCATTTGCTGTTTCTGCATCATTTACATTCGGAGATCATCTTGCTTTTGTAGCAGGAGTTAATCCTTCGATGATTGTTCCTGTGATTGTAGGAAAATTTACAGCAGGATGTACAGCCTTTTTATTAGCTTCTATGTTGACACCAAAATTACTTGAAAAAATTCAAATAAAAAAATAAAACCAGCGGGCTGGCTGTCCGAGCCTACCCGCTGGTTAGAAATCGGCTAATGCCGGTTTCTACCTTTTTAGCTTAGCGTTGTACGCGTCCGGCACCATCGCTATCCATCAGTGCAAGAACTTCACCTTCTGAGATAAAGTTTAAATCACCAGGAATAGTGTGTTTGATTGCTGCGGCAGCAAGTCCGAATTCCAGAGCATTTTCAGCACCCATATCGGCCAGAATTCCGTGAAGTACTCCAGAGGCAAAGGAATCTCCGCCGCCAACACGGTCGACAATATGAAGATTGTAATTGCTTCCCTGATAAAGTCCGGAACTGGTACATATAGCACCGGACCAGCCGTTATCAGAAGCGCTTATGCTTTTTCTGAGTGTTGTGATCAGGTGAGTAAATCCATAATGTTTCATTACGTTTGTCATGTGTTCTTCATCGACACAAATGCTGTAATCACCATTGATGAAGTCGGTATCACCTTCTGTATAACCAAGACATTTTGCAGCATCTCTTGCATTTCCAAAGCAAATATCTACATAAGGCATCATATCAGAAAGCATTTTCTGTTTTCCTTCTACATCTTCTGTCCAGAGTTTTGCACGATAGTTCAGATCAAAAGACACTGTAACACCATGTTCTTTTGCTTTCTTTAAAGCTGTCATAGTAAGTTCGGCAGCAGTATCGCTAAGAACAGGAGTTATGCCGGATACATGAAACAAGTCAACTCCTTCGAAAATAGTGTCGAAATCAAATTCTTCTGCAAGTGCCTGAGTAATAGCTGAATCAGCGCGGTCATAAACAACGCTGGAAGGGCGGACAGAAGCACCATTTTCCAGAAAATAAATTCCGAGACGTTTACCGCCTCTTACAATGTGGCGGCAGTCAACACCGAGCTTTTTCATTGTTGCAACTGCGGCATCACCGATTGCATTAGCAGGAATCTTAGATACGAATGCAGCATCATTTCCAAACTGTGCTAAAGAAGCAGCAACATTAGCTTCAGCTCCGCCGTAATTGATTTCAAAATCAGAAGCCTGTGCAAAACGCTGATATCCCGGAGGGGAAAGTCTCAGCATAATTTCTCCTAAAGTAACGACCTTAGCCATTATTTCACCTCCCGGGCAGAATGAACAAGTTCAACGGCCTCTTTTGTAAGAGCTGTAATTTCATCAAATTTTCCTTCAGAAACAAGACTTCCTTTTACCATCCAGCTTCCACCGCAAGCGATGATTTTATTATACTGGAGATAAGGTGTGATGTTTTGTGGGTTTATTCCGCCGGTTGGCATAAATTTTAACATAGTGTATGGTGCAGCGACAGCTTTGATCATAGCCAGTCCGCCGGATGGTTCAGCAGGGAAAAATTTAACTACTTCTAATCCAAGTTCAATAGCCTGTTCCATTTCGCTAGGAGTAACAACTCCAGGTGTAACAGGAATATTTTTCTCCAGACAATATTTTACAACTTTTGGATTCAGTCCTGGGCTGACGATGAATTTAGCACCTGCAGAAACGGCACGGTCTACCTGTTCGGTTGTGAGAACAGTACCGGCTCCGACAACCATGTCAGGATATTCAGATGTCATGATGCGGATAGATTCTTCAGCAGCATCTGTGCGGAAAGTTACTTCCGCACAGGCAAGACCACCATCACAAAGTGCTTTTGCAAGAGGTGCTGCATCTTTTGCATCATCAAGTACAACAACAGGCACGATACCAAACTGTTCTAATTTTTCTAATGTTGAATTCATAATATATCTCCTTGATTTCATATACGATGATGAGTTATTTCTAAAAAATATTACAGAAGAGATTTCATAACCTCGTAAGTACCTTTTTCACGAATCTGTGTCAGATAATTGCAAACTGCAGCTTCAAATCCTTCCAGTGCTGTAAGATCTTCGCCCCAGAAATCTGTATTTGTGCAAACTGCGTGAACGAGATCTTCTACGGAATCATCTTTGTGTGCAAGATAGAATTCCAGTACATTTTTGTCATCTTTTACTGTGTAATCATTTCCTTTTCTGCTTGCTACAAGACCATCTTCTGTCAATGTATGACCATTGAAGAAAGCAATGTAAAATGCAAAGGAAGCAGTAATGCAAGCAGGAAGAGAACCCTGGCGTTTGATGTACTCTTTTAATGATGGCATTACACGAGCTTTCCATTTAGATGTAGAGTTTAATGAAATTGCAAGTAAAGCGTGATCGATAAATGGGTTTTTGAAACGTTCTGTTACGGCTGATGCAAAATCAAGTAATTCTTCTTTTGGAAGATCCAGTGTAGGGATGATTTCATCATAAATTGTTTTGTTCATGAATCCGCAGATTACATCATCATGCATACAATCTCTTACAATATCCTGTCCTGCAAGGTAAGCACCGAGAACAAAGGAAGTGTGAGCTCCGTTCAGGATGCGGACTTTACGCTGTTTGTAAGGTTTATGGTTATCTGTGATCAAGATAGGAAGATCTGCTTTATCTACAGGGAACTCATCTTTGATAGACTGAGGACCTTCAATTACCCAGAATCCGAAAATCTCACCTGTATCAATTAAGTTGTCTTTGTATCCGAGTTCTTCGCAGATTGCATCTGCTTCATTTCTAGGATAACCTGTAACGATACGGTCAACTAATGTAGAACAGAAAGTATTTTCTTTTTTGATCCATGCAATAAAATCTTCACCGAGATTCCACTGCTCAGCATATTTCAGTACGCATTTTTCAAGCTCTTTTCCGTTGTCATCGATCAACTCACATGAAAGAATGATAAATCCCTTTCCTTCTTCCTGACCAAATTTCTGGAAACGACGATATAAGAACTGAGTCAGTTTTCCAGGATAAGAATTGGCAGGAGTATCTGTAAACTGGCAGGAAGGATCGTATGCGATTCCAGCCTCTGTTGTATTGCATGTGATAAATCTTAAATCCGGATTAGAAGCACATTCCAGAACAGCTTCAAAATCACTATATGGGTTCAGGCAGCGGCTAACGCATGAAATCACACGTTTTTTGTTTACTTCCTGTCCATCCTGAAAACCTCTTAAGAAGAGAGTGTAAAGTCCTTCCTGTTCATTTATCATATCAGAAAGTCCAGATCCGATTGGCTGGCAGAGGACAACCTTAGAGTTAAATCCAGCCTTTTCATTCATGACGTCGATGAAATAGTCAACGAATGCACGAAGGAAATTTCCTTCACCAAACTGGAGTACACGTTCAGGAGCATCCTCAAGAAGATATCCTGAATAATTTTGTTCTTTTAATGTTTCATAAGAAAGTTTTTTCATGATTATTATATCCTTTCAATAAAGAGTGTTAAAAATGGTATTATTATTTGTTTTGAGTGTTTTTAGAGTGTTACGCCTTGTTTAAAAATTGCCATGTCGTGGAATCCGGCTTCTTCAGATTTTGATTTCTTACCGGATGCAATATCAATGACGAAATCAAGCAGTTGGTCTGCAAGTTCATCAGCCGGTGTATCATCAACGAGAACACCACAGTTAAAATCAATCCAGTTCTTCTTTTTCTGAGCAAGAAGATTATTAGAAGAAATCTTTACGGTTGGTACCGGACAGGCAAATGGTGTTCCGCGTCCTGTTGTGAAAAGGACGATGTGTGCTCCGGAGGCAGCCAGGGCAGTCGCGGCAACAAGATCATTTCCAGGGGCACTTAAAAGGTTCAGACCTTTTGTACATACAGGTTCCCCATAAGCAAGCACACCTTTAACGGCAGCAGTACCGGATTTCTGTGTGCATCCGAGAGATTTGTCTTCCAACGTAGAAATTCCACCTTTTTTATTTCCAGGGGATGGATTTTCATAAATGGTTTGTCCGTGACGTTTGAAATATTCTTTAAAGTCATTGATAAGAGTTACTGTCTTATCGAAGAGTGCTTCGTCTTCACAACGATTCATCAGCAGTGTCTCAGCACCGAACATCTCTGGAACTTCAGTGAGGATTGTAGAGCCTCCCATTGCAATCAGTCGGTCAGAGAATCCACCGACAGTTGGGTTGGCTGTGATGCCGGAAAGTCCGTCGGAACCTCCACATTTCATACCGATCACAAGCTCGCTGCAGCTGATAGGTTCTCTTTTAAATTGATTTGCATAAGCGGCAAGTTCACGTACAACTTCGATTCCGTCTGCAATTTCATCTTCACATTCCTGAGCAACAAGGAAACGGACACGTTTTGGATCGTATTCTCCGATATGTTTCTTTAATTCGTCAATGTTGCTGTTTTCGCATCCAAGTCCGAGAACAAGAACGCCACCAGCGTTTGGATGGTTGACAAGATCAGCCAGAATCTGGCGGGTGTGATCCTGATCATCACCCATCTGGGAACATCCATAAGGATGAGTAAAGGCAATGACTCCTTCTACATTCTCAGTTACAAATGCCTGAGAGCCTTTTTCAATTGCCTGAGCTACGTTGTTTACGCATCCGACAGTCGGAATGATCCAGACCTCGTTGCGGACTCCGGCACGTCCGTCATTTCTTCTGTATCCATTGAAGAAACGGGATTCTTTTTCAGCAAGTGGAGCTGTTTCTTTATTATATGTATAAGTAAGAAGGTCTCCGAGTCCTGTTTTCATGTTATGAGTATGGATCCAGGAACCTTTCGTGATGTCAGTTTTAGCAACTCCGATGGAATTTCCATATTTAATGATTGAGTCCCCTTCGGTGATGTTTGTTAAAGCAAATTTGTGTCCCTGAGGGATGTCTTCTGTTAATACTACTGTCTGATCGTCAATTTGAATTTCTGTTCCTTCCTTTAAAGGCGACAGTGCAACTGCGACGGTATCAGCAGGATGGATTTTAATAAATGGTTTCAAAGGTTAATTAATCCTCCTTCCAATATTTTTGAAATATTAAATGTAATTACTTACAAAATATGTAAGAGCTTACCTACAAGGTATAACGAAATGGAAAAAAGGTCAATATAAAATTAAGAAAAACAAGTGAGTTTGTGAAAATGATACAAAAATGAAAGGAAAATATTGTGGAATAATTAACGAAAAATTGTTTGCATTTTAATACAATGCACGTTATACTGGCATTGTGAATGTAAGGGCTTACACAAACCGAAAACATGAAAATTTAATGAATGAAATGAATGAAGGAAAGAAAAGATGAGAAGAAGGATTAAGAGAATTATTAGTACTGTTCTCTGTGCAGGTCTTGTTGCCGGTCTGCTGGGAGGCTGCAGTGGAACAGGAAGTATCAATGGTGGGAAGAAAATCATCCGAGTTGCTCTGTCACAGTCAGAGACACATCCTGAGTATACAGGAATGGAGAAGTTCAAAGAAGTTATAGAAGAAAAGCTTGGAGATAAATATGAGGTTCAAATTTATCCAAATGAACTTCTTGGCGGTCAGACAAAGGCAATTGAGCTGACACAGACAGGTGCAATCGACTTTGTAGTAGTAGGTACACCAAACTTAGAGATTTTTGCAGATGTATATGAAGTATTCAGTATGCCATATCTGTTTACATCAGAAGAGGCTTACTTTGCAGCAATGAACGATACAGATTATATGGAAAAAGTATATGAGTCTACGGATGAAACAGGACTTCGTGTTATGACATGGTTTAATGTAGGATCAAGAAACTTCTATGCAAAGAAACCAATCAATACACCAGATGATCTGAAAGGATTAAAGATGCGTGTTCAGCAGAGTCCGGCCAGTGTAAAGATGGCAAATGCATTTGGTGCGGCAGCATCTCCTATGAGTTTTGGAGAGGTTTATACAGCAATCCAGCAGGGTGTTATTGACGGAGCGGAAAACAATGAGCTGGCACTGACTGAAAATAAGCATGGTGAAGTTGCGAAGTATTATTCTTATACAATGCATCAGATTATCCCAGATGTCTTGATCGCAAACTTAAAATTCCTTAACGGACTGAGCGATGAGGAGAAAGAAATTTTCTATGATGCAGCACATCAGGCAACAGAGACAGAGATGGAAGCCTGGGATGTTCAGGTAGAAAAAGCGAAAAAGATTGCACAGGATGATATGGGGGTTGAATTTATTTATCCAGATATCAATCTGTTTAAAGAAAAGGTAAGTAATGTACAGCAGGAGATGCTGGATGCCAACCCAAATATCCAGGATCTGTATGACCATATTCAGACATACAATGAAAAGTATGCAAACACATCCGATACAAAGGAGGCAAAGTAAGATGGAAGTATTACATAAAATCAGAAAAGGTATTGATACAGTCTTGAGTGCTGCCTGTGTAATTCTGTTTGCGATGATGGTAATTGTTGGAACATATCAGATTGTAACCAGATTTGTATTCAACAGTCCAAGTACGGTATCAGAAGAACTTCTTACATATACATTTGCATGGATGGCTATGCTTGCATCGGCTTATGTATTTGGTAAAAGAGATCATATGAAAATGAGCTTTCTGGTCGATAAGCTTTCAGAAGGAAAGAGAAAAATTCTTGATATTGTGATCGAAGTATTGATTATTTTCTTTGCGGCAGCTGTATTGATCTATGGTGGATTCACAATCATGGATCTGACAATGACACAGAAGACAGCATCCCTTGGAGTATCTATGGGCGTAATTTATGCAGTCATGCCACTTAGCGGTATTCTGGTTACAATTTACGGAATACTTAATATTGCAGATATGTGTACAGGAAATTATGTACAGAAGACAGAAGAGTAAAGGGGGAAAATAAAGATGAATATAGCAGTAGTATCAGGGTTAATTATTTTAATCCTTCTTGTAATCATGCTGATTGCAGGAGTACCTATCGCGGTTGCGCTTGGAGTATCTTCTGTATGTGCGATTCTTCCTGTTATGAATGTAGATGTAGCCGTTTTAACCGGATCTCAGAGAATTTTCTCTGGAATATCTGTATTTAGTTTGCTGGCTATTCCATTTTTCATCCTTGCAGGAAATATTATGAATAAAGGTGGTATTGCAGTCCGCCTGATCAACCTTGCAAAACTTATTACAGGTCGTGCACCTGGAGCATTGGCTCAGACAAATGTTCTTGCCAACATGCTTTTCGGTTCTATTTCCGGTTCCGGTACAGCAGCAGCATCTGCCATGGGCTCTATCATCGGACCAATTGAGAAAGAAGAAGGATATGATCCGAACTTCTCAGCAGCGGTTAATATTGCAACAGCACCAACAGGACTTTTGATTCCTCCAAGTAATGTTATGATCACATTTTCACTTGTAAGTGGAGGAACTTCTGTAGCAGCACTTTTTATGGCCGGATATATTCCTGGAATCCTCTGGGGTCTGGCATGTATGCTTGTAATTTATTTTATTGCGAAGAAGAGAGGATATCGTGCTAAGACAAAATTTACAGCAAAAGAAGCAGGAAAAGTAGTCCTTCAGGCAATCCCATGTCTGCTCCTTATTGTTATCGTTATCGGTGGAATTATTTTTGGTGTGTTTACAGCAACAGAAGGATCGGTAGTGGCCGTAGTATATAGCCTGATACTTTCATTGTTTGTATATAAATCAATCAAGATCAAAGATCTTCCAAAGATTTTCAAGGACAGTGCAGAAATGACAGGAATTATCATTTTCCTGATCGGAGTATCAAGTATCATGTCATGGGTTATGGCATTTACAAATATTCCGGCAATCGTATCAGCAGGACTTCTTGCAATCAGCAGCAATAAATACGTCATTTTCCTTTTGATCAATGTTATCCTTCTTGTAGTTGGAACATTTATGGATATGACACCGGCCTGCCTGATCTTTACACCAATTTTCCTTCCGGTATGTACAGCACTTGGAATGAATACGATCCACTTTGGAATCATGATGATTTTCAACCTGTGTATTGGAACAATCACACCGCCTGTTGGAACAACACTGTTTGTCGGTGTTAAAGTCGGAGGTGTTAAGATTGAGACAGTATTCAAGCAGTTACTTGTATATTTTGCAGTCATTTTCGCTGTATTGATGTTAGTGACATATATCCCGGCACTCAGCCTGACACTTCCAAAATTACTTGGATATATCTAAGAGATTTCTCAGACTTGATAGTTTTTTGAGAAAATCAAAGAGCGTGCAATTGTTTGTGTGTGCGCTCTTTGGCATGTAGTAAAAAATAAAGTTCAAATTAAGAAATAGGAGAGAACGAACATGAAAGCATTTATGGATAAAGACTTTTTATTATCTTCAGAAACATCACAGAAACTTTTTCACGAGTATGCAGAGAATATGCCAATCATAGACTATCACTGCCATATTAATCCACAGGAAATAGCAGAAGATAGAAAGTTTGAAAATATTACACAGGTATGGCTTGGCGGAGATCATTACAAATGGCGCCAGATGCGTTCCAATGGAGTAGATGAATATTACATTACAGGTGGTGCAAGCGACCGTGAAAAATTCCAGAAATGGGCAGAGACTCTTGAAAAAGCAATCGGAAATCCTCTGTATCATTGGAGTCATTTAGAGTTGCAGAGATATTTTGGATATACAGGACATTTGTGCGGAGAGACAGCAGAAGAAGTCTGGAATCTGTGCAATGCAAAATTACAGGAAGATGGAATGTCTGTAAGAAATCTGATCCGTCAGTCAAATGTGAAATTAATCTGTACTACAGATGATCCGGTAGATTCACTGGAATGGCATAAAAAACTGGCAGAGGATGATACTTTTGAAGTTCAGGTACTTCCAGCATGGCGTCCGGATAAAGCTATGAATCTGGAAAAACCAGAATATGCAGATTATATGAAAACTCTTTCAGAAGTAAGCGGAATCGAAGTAAAAGATTTTGCAACTATGAAGGAAGCTATTTTGAACAGAATGGATTTCTTTGCTTCTATGGGCTGCTCTGTATCAGACCATGCGTTGGAGTATGTAATGTATGCACCTGCTACAGAAGAGGAAGTTGATGCGATTTTCAAAAAAGCATTGGCAGGTGAAAGCATCACAAGAGAAGAAGAAATGAAATTTAAGATGGCATTTATGCAGTTTGTTGCAAGAGCTTATCATAAGAGAAATTGGGTAATGCAGATTCATTATGGATGTAAACGTGATAATAATGTGTTGATGTATGCAAAACTTGGACCGGATACAGGATTTGATTGTATCAACAATTATGCTCCAAGTGCACAGACAGCGGATTTCCTGAACTCTTTGATTGCAACAGATGAACTTCCGAAGACAATCTTGTATTCGTTGAATCCTTGTGACAATGAAGCAATTGGAACAATTCTTGGATGTTTCCAGGGAACAGAGGCAGCAGGAAAGATCCAGCAGGGAAGTGCATGGTGGTTCAACGATCACAAGACAGGTATGATTGCCCAGATGACATCTCTTGCAAACTTAGGACTTTTGTCTAACTTTGTAGGAATGCTTACAGATTCAAGAAGTTTCTTGTCTTACACAAGACATGAGTATTTCAGAAGAATTCTCTGCGAACTGATTGGAGGATGGGTTGAGAACGGAGAATATCCGGCAGATTATAAAGTGCTTGAGCAGATTGTAAAAGGAATTTCTTATAATAATGCAGTTAAATATTTCGGATTTGATATTTCTGAATAATTAAATTATAATAAATTTTAAACGTGGTATTTTGTGTTTGTGAAAAATGCAAGATGCCACGTTTTTATGTAAGAGGTTACACAAAACGTAATGGAAAAGAAATGCTATATTTAGTTCAATATTTGCCTAGAAAAACGAAAAACAGGGAAATATATTCAAAAAAACGGCGGAAAAATTGTATAAAATGGAGTGCAATAAAGGATTGACTTATTTTTAACACACCTTTATAATAAATAATTGTAAGGGCTTACACAAAGGAATTATCAAGAGAACATGAGGAGATATGATTATGAAGAAGACACGTAAAATCACACCGGTTACGCGTTTCGCCTATGGAACAGGTAACCTTCTGGGAAGCGGAGCACTGGCAATCAGCGGTTCATGGCTTTTATTCTTTTACACAACATTTTGCCATCTGCCAATTGCACAGGCAACATTAATATTCTCAATAGCAACTTATTTGGATGTAATTATGAATCCATTGATGGGATTTATCTCAGATAGCTTTTATAAAACAAAGCTGGGACGCAGATTCGGAAGAAGAAGATTTTTCATTTTGATTGGTATTCCGTTAATGTGTCTGTATCCGCTTCTGTGGGTAAAAGGAATGAACTTCTGGTATTATTTTTCAACATACATTATGTTTGAAATCGTATATACAGGTGTTATGATTCCATACAACACATTGCCGGTAGAGATGACAAATACATTTGAAGAGCGTACATACCTTGCAGGATCGAAAGCAATGTTTGGAAAGATTGCAAACTTCCTTGGAGCTGCGCTTCCTGGATTGTTTATTGGAATCTATGGACAGGATTCCCCGACACCATTCTTCTGTACAGGACTTTGCTATGGAGCAATCCTTGTAGTATCTATGATTTTACTTTACTTCAATACATGGGAACGTCCATGTGAAGAGGTTGAGGACGAGAGTGTTGCAAATATTGCAGAAGGATTCAAGAAGCTTTTCACAGATATTTTATCAACATTAAGAGTTCGTACTTTCCGTCATCATCTTGGAATGTATTTGTTCGGATTCGGAGCTGAATGGCTCTTTACAGCAACATTTACTTACTATGTAGTTTATGTTCTGGCACAGCCTTCTACATTCGTATCAGAAATGAACAGTATCAGTAGTATTCTTCAGCTGATCTCAACAATGCTTTTTGTTGGAATCGTAGCGAAGAAAGGATTTAAGAAACCATTTATCTGGGCACTGAGCGTTGTAATCGCAGCAATCCTTGGATATATCGCAGTTGCATTTATTCATGTGCCGAACCTGACAGTGGTAATGATTGTGATCGTAGTTGTATTTGGTCTTGGAACAGGTGGTGTTTACTACATTCCTTGGACATCATATACATTTATGGCAGATGTAGATGAGGTTGTAACAAATCGTCGTCGTGAAGGAATCTATGCCGGAGCTATGACAATGGCAGGAAAACTTCTTCGTGCAAGTATTGTATCAATCCTTGGATTTACACTTGCAGCATTCGGATTCAAAGAAGGTGTTTCTGTACAGCCGCAATCAGCACAGAATGCAATCATCGGAGTAATGTTGATTGGATGTTGCGGACTTGCATTACTTGGTATTGTATTCTCCTTCAAAATGAAGCTGACACAGGATACACACAAGATTGTTATTGCAGAGCTTGAGCGTGTACATGGAGGCGGAAAAATGGAAGATGTTGATCCAGAAGTAAAGAAAGTGCTGGAACAGCTTACAGGTGTGCCATATGAACACTGCTTTGGAAATAATAATATCGGTTATAAACCAAAAAAATGAAATTAGATAATTCAGTTAGTGTAGGTTAATAGAAAAAGAGAGCAGCCGCTTGGTACGATTGGAAAATCGTGAAGTGGCTGCTCTCTTTTTTAAAAGTTTTTCAAAAAATTCATAGCTTCAATTGCATTTTCAGGAGTCGTATTTTCCATTGTTACATGCAGGTAAGGCTTGTGCTCTTTGAGCCAGTGAAGAATCTCACTGTAGTCGAGGTTTCCGGTACTTCCCGGTGCACAGGCAATCAGTTCATTTCCATCTACAGTGTAGTCCTTTGCATGAAGGAGTACGATATCATTTCCATTTAATTCCAGCATTTCATGAAAGAGTTCTTTTTGCTTAATATGATTGCATTTGGCAAGCATATTTACCGGGTCAAAGATAATCTGGAGATGATCTCTTCCAAGTGTATCAAGTGCGATTCTGGTACGCTGTGGATTGTAAATGATGTGTCTCCATACAGGTTCAATCGCGATTGTGATTCCGTAAGATGCGGCATAGTCTACAACTTGTTTCAGATTCTTCATGAAGAAAGCAAATGCCTCTTCTTCATGACATTGTGGACAGTAGGCATATTCTGTATTTGGTGCGCCTGTTTCTGTTCCGACAAGAGGAGCGCCGAGCCATGCGGCAAAGCGGATATTTGCTTTATATTCTTCGATGATTTCATTTAATCTAACAGGGTCTGGATTAGCAAGATTCAGGTAACATCCATATACAGCAATATCAATTCCGTTTTCATTGAACTTACGGCGCAGATGAGCTGCCAGCCCCGGAGTAAGACCATGGCGGTCAATGTGATATTCGGAATAAATTAATTTGGAAGCAAGATGAGCACAGGTAAATCCTTTTTCTTTTGCAAGGACAAGTCGTTCTTCAAGAGAAACAGGCTCCATATCATGGAGCCTGATCCCTATTTGAAGATTTGAAGTAGTTGAACTTTTCATATCTCTAAATAGGCCTTTCTATAGTTATTTCTTTTATAAGTATTTGCAGTTCTATTATTTCTTATTGCGAAGCAGAATCTCTGTGTAAGCGAGAATCAGTGGCGCTACGCCTTTCGCATCATTTTTAACAATAGGTTCGCGCATATAGTACTCAAATGTACCTTCGCGCATATCGATATTACCAAGACCGGCAACCAGACAGATGTTGTCGAGCTGAAGTACGCCATCTTTCTCGTTAAGAAAGTTCTCGCAAATTCCGTAAAATGCTTTTTCACCGTATGCGAAATATTTCTCATCTAAAAGTCCGAGGCGAACCCCTTTCATAATCGCATATGCGAAGATTGCAGAACCGGATGTCTCAAGATAGTTTGGCTTGATTCCGCCAAGGTTGATAACCTGATACCACATACCGGATTCTTCATCCTGATATGGGAGCATAGCATCAATCAGTTCGCAGAACATATCTTTCAATTCATCACGTTCTGCACTCATTGATTCTGGCATGATCTCCCATGTGTCGGCGATAGCCATAGCAAACCATCCTTCGGCACGAAGCCAGAAATTGCTGGAGAGACCGGTTACTTTGTCGCACCAGAACATTTTGCGGGATGAGTCGTATGCATGATAATAGAGACCATTTTTCTCACAACGCATCAATTCTCTTACTGTCTGGAACTGCTTGAAGCTGTCCTGGCAGGCATTTCCACCGCAGAAGCTTAGTTCATACTGCATGTAGAAAGGTTGAGCCATGTATAATCCATCAAGCCAGATCTGGTCAGGGTAAATTTCTTTGTGCCAGAAGTTTCCTTCTTTTGTTCGTGGCTGTCCCTGAAGCTGAGAATAGATGGTATCCATTGCTTTGCGGTACTTCTCTTTGTGAGTGAGATCATACAGACGGTAAAGTGTCTTTCCTGCATTTACATTGTCCAGATTATATTCTTCTGGATCATAGTACTTAATCGTTCCGTCTTCGTTTACAAAGTAGTCAATAAATTCATCTGCAAAGTTCAGGTAACGTGCATCTTCTGTGATATCATAGATAGTGAGAAGAGCTTTGATCATACATCCGTCGATATAATTCCATGTGTTTGGTTTTCCGGCACGAATTTTTTCAATATTCCATGCAGGCTCCTGTGGTGTACTGTTCTCAATTAACTGAGTAATATAATTATCTAAGATTTTCATGAATGTTTCCTCCGTGAATGAAATAAAATGTAAGGGCTAACACACGCGGATAAACACCTAGATATTAGGTTACGATATTTATTATAACATAAATAAAAGAAATTAATATTAGTGAAAATACATAAGAAATACGAGGAGTTTTTGTGCCTATTGCATGATTGACAAAAAAATATGTGAATGTTACTATTGGAATAAAATGTAAGCCCTTACATAAAAAGGAGAACAGTATGGAAATAAAAGTGATTTGGAAAGTGGCTTGTGCCGCAGCAATTGAATGTGTGGGACAGGGAATTTTTGAAATGGAAGAACCTGTTGAAATCTATGTAAATAATGAATTTTATAAAAAAACAGACCGAGTAGTTTCAATTATCTATGATTTAAAACCAGAGACAGAGTATGAGATTTGTGTGAAAAAAGGAAATGAAAGTGCGAAAGTTGTTTTTAAAACAGAGGAAGAAAAATTTGTTTACGATGTAAAAACATTTGGAGCAAAAGGCGACGGGCAGCAGGATGATACGAAGTTTATCCAGGCGGCAATTCTTTCCTGTGTATCAGGTGGAAGAGTTGTGATACCGGAAGGTGTATACAAAGTAACAAGTCTGTTTCTGAAAGATAATATGACACTTGAGTTGAAAAAGGGGGCAGTACTGTCAGCAGATACAGAAAGAGAACATTTCCCAATACTTAAAAGTACAGTGCATAAGGAAGATGGAAGCGGAGAATTTATTCTTGGAACATGGGAAGGCGATGCAATGGACATGTTTGCAGGAATTATTACCGGAATCGGAGTAAAGAATGTAACAATTTGCGGAGAAGGCGTTCTTGATGGTAATGCAAGTTATGAAAACTGGTGGTACGAAGCAAAGAAAATACGTGGCGCAGCCAGACCACGTATGATATTTTTAAATCAATGTGAAAATATTTGTATAGCAGGAATTACTGTGCAAAATAGTCCGAGCTGGAATATTCATCCATTTTTCTCTAAACATTTAAAATTTATCGGAATTTCCGTTCTTGGACCAAAAGACTCCCCAAATACGGATGGGCTTGATCCTGAGGCATGTGATGATGTAGAAATCACAGGATGTTATTTCTCTGTAGGAGATGACTGTATTGCAGTGAAATCCGGCAAGATATCAATCGGAGCAAAATATAAAGTACCATCATCTAATCTGATGATTCGTCAATGTTGTATGAGAGATGGCCATGGTTCTATTACACTTGGAAGTGAGATGGCCGGAGGTGTAAAAAATCTGACAGCGAAAGAGTGCTGTTTCTATCACACAGACAGAGGACTGCGAGTTAAGACAAGAAGAGGAAGAGGAAAGGATGCAGTCATTGATGGAATCATATTTGAAGATATAAAGATGGATTCGGTTATGACACCATTTGTTGTAAACAGTTTCTATTTCTGTGATCCGGACGGACATACAGACTATGTTCAGTGTAAAGAACCGCTTCCGGTAGATGACAGAACACCTGCAGTGAAGTCTTTATGCTTTAGAAATATCCAGGCAGATAACTGCCATGTGGCAGGTGCATTTTTCTACGGACTTCCGGAGCAGAAGATTGATTACCTTGAGATGAAGCATGTAAGAGTGAATTATGATGCCGAGGCAAGAGCAGGACAGCCTGCAATGATGGATGGAATTCCGGAAAAAATCTGTAAAATGGGAATCTTTGCAAGAAATGTTGACAGGCTTGTACTTGAAGATGTTGAGGTGAGCGGTCAGTCCGGAAAAGAAATTGATATAGATGGAATTAATTCTTGTATAAAAGACGGCACAGAGTTGAAATAACGGAAAAAGTGCGTTAAAATTTATTAGTGGTGTCTACTTTAAAAGATAAGAATGTTGCGACGTTTACATAAGAGGATACCATTTACGGATGACAGAAAATAGAAAGAGAGGACACGGCAATTAATATATATGATATAGCAAAACTTTCAGGTGTATCCATTGCGACCGTATCCAGAGTGGTAAATGGAAGTCCGAGAGTCAGCGAAAAAACAAAACAAAAAGTATTGGCTGTAATGAAGGAAAATGATTATACTCCAAATGTTTTTGCAAGAGGACTAGGTCTTGGTTCAATGAAAACAGTGGGAATTATTTGTCCGAATATTGCAGATAGTTATATGGCGAAAGCGGTTGCGTATCTTGAGAGCAGTTTACATAGTTATGGATATGACTGTATTTTAGGATGTAGCGGTTTTGGTCAGGAAGAAAAACAAAATTATGTGAATATGCTTTTGTCAAAGAGAATTGATACTCTGGTACTTGTCGGTTCTACTTATGCAGGAAATGGAAAAGATGAGTATGATACGGATTATATCCGGGAAGCAGCAGAAAAAACGCCAGTTTTTATGATTAATGGGCGTGTCAGAGGAGATAATATATATTGTGCATGCGCAGATGATTATCAGGCAACTTATGAGGTGACAAAGGCTTTGATTCGACGTGGGCGCAAGAGAATATTATTTATGTATGATTCAGATTCATTTAGTGGAAGAAAGAAAAGAGAAGGGTACGAAGCAGCATTGGCGGAAGCAAATTATCCGGTAAGAGGTGAGCTTAAGTTCCGCACAAAGAATGATATTGAGTATACGAAAAACTTATTACTGGAATATAGTAATCTTGAGTTTGACAGTGTTGTTGCAACGGATGATGCAATGGCAATCGGGGCAGTGAAATATGCGAAAGTAAAAGGATTATCCGTGCCGGAAGAACTTACAATCACAGGTTATAATAATTCAATCATGGCAATTAGCTGTGAGCCGGAATTGACATCGGTGGATAGTAAATTAGATATACTGTGTAAGACAACGGTAGATCATATGATTGGCCTTTTGGAGAAGCAGGAAGAGATTGAGAAAAATGTGGTTGTACCGTGCGAGATCGTGAAGCGGTGCACGACAGATTTTTAGAGAGATAAGAGGAAATCCTCGGTAATTCAATTACCGGGATGAAAGTGCAGGGAATTAAAGAAAAGAATGGTGAAGCGAAATCGAGAGTGTATGGAGATACATTCTCGTTTTTTTCGTCTGACCTTTTGCTCCGGATATTTATAGATTAATGAGGAAAATCATGATAAGATAGAAGCACATGAAACGGACTGTATAGAAAAATGGAATCTGGTTCAGGAGAAGAATCAGCCGGTAGAAGATGAGGATGAAGACTGGTAAAATCAGAATAAAAAAAATAATAGTAGGACAGGAGACAAAAATGGAAGAAAAATTTGAATTGGCATGTTTTCAGATTATTACATATGTAGGTACAGCAAGAACACATTTTATCAATGCAATCCAGTGTGCGAAAGAAGGGAAATATGATGAGGCAGCAGAGCTGATCAAACAAGGAGACGAAGCCTTTTTACTTGGACACAACGCTCATGCAGACCTTCTGACAATGGATGCAAATGGTGAAATTTCCAATGGATACATGCTTCTGATGCATGCAGAAGATCAGCTTATGAGTGCAGAGAGTTTCCGCATTCTCGCAGATGAATTCATTGCATTATATAAGAGAATTGATGTATCAGGCATCACATTATGAACTGGTTGCCAGATCATTACAAAGTACCGCTGTTTATTGTAGAAAATGGATTTGGAGTATATGATACTCTAGAAGAGGATGGAAGCATTCACGATCCATACCGCTTACCCAGACGAAAGAAAGATTCTTTCGAATGGTATAAAGGAGTTATTTCAACCAATGGTGAGAACATCAATTAGTTGACAAGATGATTGTTAAAGAAGAGTGTCTATATCAAGGAACGATAAAAGGTTCTGATATAGACACTTTTTAGTCTACTGATTGGTAATCTGTCCATCCTTCATCAATATAAGTTTTCCATCGAGGCTTGTTGCCTCTTCATAGTTGTTGGTGACGTAAAGCACAGTCAGATTTAGTTCTTTATTGATTCTCTGAATATCCTGCAGCATATCAGCACGAAGTTCGTCGCTGCCGTGAGCGAAATCTTCATCTACAAGTAAAACTTTTGGATGGCAGACAGTGGCACGACAAAGTGCAATCTTTTGCTTTTGAGCATCTGTTAATTCTGTTACTTTTTTATTTAAAACATCTTCAATACCAAAAAATTTCACAGCGGTTTTTACGCGTGTATCAATGACATTGCGAGGCATATTACGAAGTTTTAAGCCAAGTGCAATATTTTCGTAAGCACTTAAGTAGCCGTAAAGACGATAATTTTGGAATGCCATTGCAAGTTTACGATCTCTAGGCAAAATGTCATTTAATAATTCATCACCGAGATAGATTTGACCGGAAGAGGTATCTTCCAGACCTCCGATCATACGCAGGATGGTGGATTTGCCGCATCCGCTTGGACCATGAAATGTTACAAATTCGCCGTCTTCAATTGTAAGAGAAACATCCTTGACGGATACAAAACCATTCGGATATATTTTATTTAAATTTTTTAGAGTAATACTTGCCATAAGGATTACCTCCCCAGTTAAAATAAATTTATTACCACATATAAATTTCGACCTGCAGTAATATAGAAAATGAGTAAAAACACTTGCATTTGATAGCTTTATTCTACTACAATCATGTAAGGAAGACAATTATGGAGTCTATATAAAAAATGAAAATTTGATTAACCAGGGGACTGCTTACAGAAAATTGGTAAATCGAGAGATACAAAAGAATGAACGAAGGGAAAGAGATAACGATGTTATACGATGAGATTATAAATATTGTGACACTTGCAGGGGAGATGATTTTACAGGCGCATGAAGAAGAATTGACGATATATGATAAAGCCGGAATATCTAATTTTGTGACAAAGCATGATAAAGATGTACAGTCTTATTTGATCCGCAATTTAAGAATTATTCTTCCAGAAGCAAATTTTCTTGCAGAGGAAGATGGAATCCAGCAGGAATTAGGAGATGGATATTGTTTTATTATTGATCCGATAGATGGCACAACCAATTTTATTTTTGACTATAAGCATAGCTGTATTTCGGTAGGGCTGGCATACCGTGGGAAGATGCAGTTTGGTTGTGTATACAATCCATATACAAAAGAAATGTATACCGCAGTCAAGGGGGAAGGTGCGAAGTTAAATGGTCGTGAAATTCACAGTTCGGATAAAGGGTTATCAGAGAATCTTGCAGCCTTTGGCTGTGCTCGTTATCAGACCGAGGACACAGACAGAATATTTGATTATGCAAAGAAATTGTACTTAAACAGCCTTGGAATCCGAGAAGGGGGTTCAGCTGCACTTGATATTTGCAGGGTTGCTTCAGGAGCAAACGGGGTATATGTAGAATTAATGTTGCAGCCGTGGGATTATGCGGCGGCATCGTTGATCGTAATGGAAGCAGGAGGATTTATATCTACGGCAGAAGGTGGTTTGATTTCTTTGGAACAGCCAAGTTCGATTCTGGCAGCAGGACGCACATGCTGGAAAGAAGCGATGAAGTTGTTAAATTAAGTGGCAAGATGTTTTTAGCACAGGACATGAAATTGGAAGCAATCAATCCGATTTTGATAACAATAAAATAAATTTAAATACCGTAGAATATAGGGCTTATCCAATCCATAAGATAAAAATAACTCTATAGTCTGCGGTGTTTTTATGTCTTTTTTTAAGGGAATACAAGAAAATAAAATAGAGAAAGGAAAAAAGAACGTTAATTATATAACAACTCAAAAAATAAGAGCATTTTCAGTAATCGCCGGCACAATAGGAATCCTGTTACTATCCGGCTGTCAATCTGAGACTTCGGCAGGGCAGAATCGACAATTTCGTCAATTTACGAAGCAGCTGTTTTGCCAGGAATTGTCGTCAAATACGATAAGTTTACATTACACATTGAAAAATCCGAAAGAGTATGATATTCGGGAAAATGAAGTAACTTTTGGGACATTTCCGACAGATAATAAAAATCTACTTGCATCGGTGGAAAACTTAGAAGAAGTGTTGAAAACTTTTGACTACAACAAGCTTTCGGTGGAAAACTCATTAACTTATGATGTTTTGAAATGCTATTTAAATATGACCGAGCGTGATGCGGATTATATTTTATATGACGAGCCTATGGGATTGGTCAGCGGCGTGCAGACACAGTTGCCGGTTATCTTATCGGAATATCCGTTTTATGAGCAGTCGGATGTGGATACATATTTACAGTTAATGAAAACAACACCGGAGTATTTTGCGTCTTTGTTAAAATTCGAGCAGAAAAAATCAAAGGCTGGCTTATTTATGTCGGATAAAATGGCAGAGCAGGTAATCGAGCAGTGTAAGGCATTTCGAGATATGGGAGAAAATAATTATTTGTATTCTACATTTGCAGAGCGGGTTTGGACAGTAACTTCTCTTTCGGATAAACAAAAGAGTGACTACATACAGAAAAATGCAAGAATGATGAAGGCATATGTACTTCCGGCATATGACAATCTGATTTGTACGATAGAAAAATTAAAAGGAAGTGGAAAAAATGAGCAGGGCTTGTGTTATTTGCCAAAGGGAAAAGACTACTATGAACAGGTAGTTGAGGCTTCAACCGGTTCAACGCGTTCAGTCGAGGAAATCCGGGATATGACGAGGCGGCAAATGACGGAAGACTTAGAGGCAATGGAGCGGGTGATGAAGATTTCCGAAAAAGAAGTCAATGCGTCTATTCCACAGAATCCGACTTCTATCTTGCAGGATTTACAGACGAAAATAACAACTAGTTTTCCAGAACTTCCGGATACAACTTATGAGGTTAAATATGTTCCGAAAGCAATGCAGGAGCACTTAAGTCCGGCATTTTATATGATACCTGCAATTGATGCGTACAATGAAAATGTTATTTATGTAAATGAAGCACAGATAGGCAATACAATGGCTTTGTTTACGACATTGGCACACGAAGGATATCCGGGACATTTATATCAGACAGTTTATTTTGCAAATACAAATCCTGATCCTATCCGTACAATTTTAAATTTTGGAGGATATGTAGAAGGATGGGCAACTTATGCGGAAATGTGCAGTTATTATCTTGCACCGCTGACAAAGGATCAGGCAACGTTGTTGCAGAAAAATAGTTCAATCGTATTAGGGCTTTATACTCTGGCAGATATCGGAATACATTATGATGGATGGAGCAGGGAAGATGCAATTGCATTTTATAAAAAATATGGAATTGGCGATGAGGATAATATAAATCGAATTTATGATCTGATATTAGGAAGCCCGGGAAATTATTTGAAATATTATGTGGGTTATGTGGAATTTTTGGAATTAAAAAAAGACTGGGTGAAAGAATACGGAAGTCAGGCATCACAGAAAGAATTTCATAAAGCTGTGCTGGATGTTGGACCGGCACCATTTAAAGTGGTAGAAAAATATATTGGAAGAGAGCTCGATAACTGAATTGATTATGGGTGAGAAAAGGACATTTTTTAACCTCTAATAGACAATCTTGGCTAAATGCTGAAAATGGGGTGCATAAGACAGATTATGTGATACAATGTAGCCAATTAATAATCTGTGAAAGGCGGTAATAACATGTTAGAAGAACTGAAAAAACGAGTATATGAGACCAATATGCTTTTGCCAAAGTATAAATTGATTACATTTACATGGGGAAATGTAAGTGAGATAGATCCGGAGACTGGATATTTTGCAATCAAGCCAAGTGGAGTGGAGTATGATGAACTGACACCTGACGATATGGTTATCATGGATCTGGAGGGAAATAAAATTGAAGGAAAATACAATCCATCCTCAGATACTGCTACACATATCGAAATTTATAAAGGAATGCCGGATGTAAAGGGAATTGTGCATACACATTCTCCATGGGCAACAAGCTGGGCACAGGCAGGAAGAGGAATTCCTTGTTATGGAACAACACATGCTGATTATATGTATGGAGAAATCCCATGTGTTCGAAATTTGACAAAGGAAGAAATTGAAGAAGCTTACGAGAAGAATACGGGAGTTCTGATTGTAGATCATTTTAAAGATACAGAATATATGGCAATGCCGGCAGTATTGTGCAAAAATCATGGAACATTTACATGGGGCAAGAATGCAAAAGATGCTGTACACAATGCGGTTGTATTGGAAGAGGTTGCGAAGATGGCGGCCAGAACAGAGATGTTGAATCCGCAGGTACAGCCGGCTCCACAGGAATTGCAGGATAAGCATTATTATCGTAAGCATGGGGCGAATGCTTACTATGGACAGAAATAAATAAAAGAACAAAAAGAAATCATAACAGGAGTGAAGAGATGTAAAATGTAATCTTTTAGCTCCTGTTTTTTGGGAGTACATTAACGAAATGAATGAAATAATCAGTGCAGAATATTGTCGAATATTGGAAAACATGGTAAAATAATAAAAATTTATATATAAAAATAAATTAATAGAGAAAGAGGAAATCCATGAGTAGTCAAAGGAGAAAAAAAAGATATAGTAGAAGACCAGATAATTATATAAGTAAAACAATTGGATTAGTATTATCGGGAATCCAGGTGGCAGCGACGATAGTATTTATGATTGTATTAGCAGTATTAGATATGTTACCGGCAAAATATTTTGCAGTATTAGGTATATTGTTGTTTGTTTTTTGTGGAATGATTCTGGCAAGTCAGATTTTTTCAAGTAAAAAAGGAATTATAGGAAAAGTATTATGCGTATTCATTACCATATTACTTGTTTTTGCTTCTTATTTTATGTATAAAACAAATCTTGCTTTAAGTAAAGTAACAAGTGGAGATTATAAGCTGGATAAAGTTGTCGTAGCTGTTATGGCAGACGATCCGGCAGAGACATTAGAGGATGCCCAAAATTATACATTTGGTGTTCAGTATCAGATGAATGGGGAGCAGATTCAACAAACAATCGATGCAATGAATGAGGAACTTGGAACAAGCGTGGCAGTGGCAGAATATAGCAGTCTGGCAGAGCAGGCACAGGCGCTTCATGATGGGGCTGTGGATGCGATAGTTTACAATGAGGGATATACAGGAATTCTTGAAGAGGCCTTTGAAGGATATTCAAGTAATACAAAAGTTATTTATAGCCACAATATTAAGAGTAAAGTAGAAAACAAAAGTCAGGATGTGGAAGTAAAGAATACTTGTTTTAGTGTTTACATTAGTGGAATTGACGTGTATGGGGCAATTGAGACAAACAGCCGAAGCGATGTAAATATTATAGCAGAAGTGAATCCGACAACACATCAGATTCTTTTGATTACAACACCACGTGATTATTATGTAGAGATACCTGGTATTAGTGGCGGACAAAAGGATAAGCTGACACATGCAGGAATCTATGGCGTGGATGCATCTATGGCAACGCTGAACCAGTTATATGGAATGAATCTTGATTTTTATGCAAGGGTAAACTTTACGTCTTTGATCGACATTGTTGATGCATTAGGTGGTGTTGATGTGGAGTCTGAATATGAATTTACAACAAGTGAAGATTCGGGGCTTGTAATGAATGTAGTACAGGGAACAAATCATTTCAATGGCCAGCAGGCATTGGCATTTTCAAGAGAACGACAGAATGTACCTGGTGGAGACAACCAGAGAGGAAAAGATCAGCAGGCAGTGATTACTGCTATGATCAAGAAGATGGTATCTCCTGCGATTCTGACAGGAGCAAATGGAATTATTACAAGTGTCAGTGGAAATGTGGATACAAATATGTCTATGGATCAAATTCAGGAGCTGATTAAGACACAGCTTGCGGAAGCTCCTAGCTGGAGTATCAAGTCGTTGGCTGCTGAAGGAACAGGTGATGAGCAGATGTGTTATTCTTATGCAGGAGCACCATTGTATGTGATGCAGCCAAATCAGGAGTCAGTGGACGGAATCAAAGCGGCAATCCAGGCAGTGCAAAATGGGGAAGCATTAGATGGGGCTGTTACAACAGAATAGAAGAAACTGAAAGGAATGGGTGGGAAGCCTTGTATTAATGTAGGGCTTCCCTTATTTGAGGAAAAATAGAGTATGAGAAACTGGATAAAAAAATGGGATTTATCAATAGTATATAGAGCAATGTTGGTGATATTAGACGTTTTATTTATTAATGTAAGTTCATTTATTGCATTATGGGTTAGATTTAATATGCAGATGAATGAAATTCCAATAGAATATGCACAGTCAGTAAAGGATAATATGATTACAAATACATTGGTTACAGTAATTATATTTTTTGCTTTTCGTTTATATTCCAGTTTGTGGCGTTTTGCCAGTGTAAAAGAATTGTTTTATATTATTGAAGCTTGTTTAATCAGTGTTGTATTTAATATGCTTCTCTATTTTCTAAAATATCAACCTATCTATAGAAGTTATTTTTTCATTTATGCGGTAGTGCTTTTTTTACTTACTTGTCTTAGCCGTTTTTCCTATCGTTTTTTACGTTTTCTATATCGTGCCAATTCACATGGAGGACATATGCGACACACGATGATCATCGGAGCAGGTGAAGCGTGTAATATTGTAATGAAAGAGTTGGAACTTAGCAGGGAACTGGATGCAAAGATTTGTTGTATTATTGATGATAATCCAAGAAAGCACGGAACTTATATTCATGGGGTTAAAGTTGTAGGAGATCGTAATACAATTATAGAAAATGCAAAGCGTTATGGAATTACAGAAATTATTGTAGCAATTCCAAGTGCAGATAAAAAGGAACAGCAGAAAATATTACAGATTTGTCAACAAGTACCGAACTGTGAATTGAAGTTGTTACCAGGAGTATATCAATTGGTAAACGGAGAGGTGACAGTTTCAAAACTGCGAAATGTAGAAATTGAGGATTTGCTTGGTCGAGAACCGATACAGATTACAACCGAAAAAATCGGAAGATATGTGTCAGATAAGGTTGTTCTCGTAACAGGTGGAGGTGGCAGTATCGGCAGTGAGCTGTGTCGTCAGATTGCAGCAAATGGAGTAAAACAGCTTATTATTTTTGATATTTATGAAAATAATGCATATGATATACAGCAGGAATTAAAAACAAAATATCCGAACCTGGATTTGGTTGTATTGATTGGTTCTGTCAGAAATGGGCGAAAAGTAAATAGTTTATTTGCAAAATACAGACCAGATATTGTGTATCACGCAGCTGCCCATAAACATGTTCCATTGATGGAAGACAGTCCGAATGAGGCAATTAAGAATAATGTGTTTGGAACATATAAGGTAGCGTTGGCAGCAGATCGATTTAAAGCATCCAAATTCGTCTTAATTTCTACGGATAAAGCAGTAAATCCAACTAATATTATGGGTGCATCAAAGAGAATGTGCGAGATGATCATTCAGATGTTCAGTAATCATTCAAAGACAGAATATGTTGCGGTACGATTTGGAAATGTATTGGGAAGTAATGGAAGCGTGATTCCATTGTTTAAGAAACAGATTGAAGCAGGGGGACCAGTAACAGTAACTCATCCAGATATTATTCGTTATTTCATGACGATTCCGGAAGCGGTTTCTCTTGTTTTGCAGGCAGGGGCAAGTGCGAAAGGTGGAGAAATCTTTGTGTTGGATATGGGAGAGCCGGTGAAAATCGTAGATCTTGCGAAAAATCTGATTCGACTTTCAGGATATACACTTGGAAAAGATATTGAAATTAAGTATACCGGACTTCGCCCGGGAGAAAAGTTATACGAAGAACTTCTGATGGATGAAGAAGGTTTACAAGCTACGGAGAATGAATTAATTCATATAGGAAAACCAATTGAATTTGATGAAGAATTATTTATAAAGAAATTGGCTGATTTATATAAAGAAGCATATGCAGAGACTGATCAAATGAAATATATTGTACATGATATTGTACCAACTTATCATTTGCGAGAGGCAGATATTGAACGAGACAATAGGATATTAAAAACGCTTCATGATGAGTTCTCTGATATAAGCTCTGAACTGCCAAGTGCATTTTTAGAACAAGGAATTGAAGATAAAGTAATAAAGTAAAAAGGATATTATGAGAAGAGGTAGAAGTATGAATATTTTATTTTCACCACCGGATATTACAGATGAAGAGATTAATGAGGTTGCAGAAGCATTAAGAAGTGGATGGATTACAACAGGGCCAAAGACCAAAAAATTTGAAGAGAAAATTGCAGAAAGAAGTGGAACAACAAAAGCAGCGGCACTTGGATCAGCAACAGCATGTATGGAGATGACATTACGGGCAATGGGAATTCAGGCAGGCGATGAAGTAATTACAACTGCTTATACGTATACAGCAACCTGTAGTGTAATCTGTCATGTGGGAGCGACTCCTGTATTAGTGGATACAATACCGGGAAGTTATGTGATGGATCCAAATAAAGTAAGAGAAGCAATTAATGAGAAAACAAAGGCAATTATATGTGTGGACCTTGCGGGAATTATTTATCCGTATTACGAAGAAATATTTCAAATTGTAGAAGAAAAAAAAGCATTATTTAAACCAAATAGTGAAAGACAGAAAAAACTGGGAAGAATTTTGGTAATGGCAGATGCAGCACATGCATTTGGGGCTGAAAGAGATGATAAGAAATGTGGTCAGATTGCAGATTTTACCAGTTTTTCATTTCATGCAGTAAAAAATCTGACAACAGCAGAAGGCGGGGCTGTGACTTGGTCGGATGCAGTGAAAATGGCTGGAATTGATGAAGAGGCATTATATAAAGATTATATGTTATTATCACTTCATGGTCAGTCAAAGGATGCTTTGGCAAAGACAAAAGCAGGAGCATGGGAGTATGATGTTGTGGCACCATTATATAAATGCAATATGACCGATATTCAAGCCGCAGTTGGACTGGCACAGATGAGACGTTATGATACAATTCTGGCAAGAAGAAAAGAATTGATTGAGCGATACGATGCAAGGTTAAAAGAAAAAGGTGTGGATGTATTGGAACATTTCACAGATAAAGATAAATCGAGCGGACATTTATATCTGACCAGATTGCCGGGCAAAAGCAGAGAGGATTGTAATCGTATCATTACGTATATGGCAGAAAAAGGCGTGGCAACAAATGTACACTATAAACCATTACCGTTACTCAGTGCATATAAGAATCTTGGATTTGATATTGCAGATTATCCAAATGCATATCATCAATTCGAATGTGAAATTACGCTACCACTGCATACGTGTCTTACAGATGAACAACAAGAGTATGTGATAGATACTTATCTTGAAGCAATTGGTCAGTTGGGATAAGATGGGGGAAGCTATGATAAAAAAATGGGAAAATCTTCCGCTTTTTTTGCAAACGGAAGAGGTGAGACCATATTATGAAATACTTGCAAAAAAACAAGGGGCTTTGAAAAGAAAACGAATAATGGATTTGTGTGGTTCACTTGTGTTGACAGTAGTACTGTCTCCAATTATGCTCATTATTGCAATAGCAATTAAATTGGAAGATGGGGGGCCGGTATTCTTTCGGCAGGAAAGAATTACAACAAATGGAAGAAGTTTTCGTATTTTTAAATTTCGGACAATGATTGTAGATGCTGATAAAAAAGGACCACTTGTAACAGGAAAATCCGATGGCAGAATTACAAAAGTTGGAAGTAAGTTAAGACATTTGCGTTTGGATGAACTTCCGCAGGTTTTAAATATTGTAGTTGGGGACATGAGTTTTGTGGGGACTCGGCCAGAGGTAAAAAAATATGTAGATCAGTACACAAATGAAATGTGTGCAACATTGTTGTTGCCGGCAGGAGTAACTTCTTTGGCAAGCATTAAATTTAAAGAGGAAGATGAATTGATTGCCAAATATATCGAACAAGGCGAGAGTACAGATGAGGCTTATTTAAAACATATTTTACCAAGAAAAATGCGTTACAATTTGGATTATTTAAAAAAAGCGGGAGTTGTAGGAGATATAAAAATTATGATAAAGACCGTGTTGGAGGTAATAAAGTAAAATGAAAAAAATTGCAGTCATTACGATGGGCGTAAAATTGAAAGGAGAAAAGGGATATACAAGATTTGGATATTTGGCTGAATTCCTGACAAAAGCGGGATATCAAGTGGATTTGATCACAACGACCTTTCAACATTGGGAAAAAGCTCAGCGTGATTTAGCAAAGATACAAAAAGATATTGATGCAGGGGAATATCCTTTTGGACTTCGATTTATATATGAACCGGGATATAAGAAAAATGTAGATCTTGCAAGAGTAAAAAGCCATAAAATTGCAACAAAAAATTTAAAGAAGATGTTGGAGAATAAACCGGAAGATGGAAAAGAATACGATCTTTTATATGCAGAGATTCCGCCAAATGATGTGGCAAGAGTAATCGCAGAATATGGGGTGGCGAATAATATTCCATTTGTAGCAGATGTTAATGATCTCTGGCCAGAAGCAATGAGAATGGTTTTAGATGTTCCAATTATAAGTTCAGCGTTATTCTATCCATTGCAGCGAGATGCAGAAAAAGTATATTCTATGGTATCCGGAGTTGTTGGCACTTCAGATGAGTATCGAGACAGACCATTTAAGAATCAAAAACGAGATGTACCTAGAATTACAGTTTATGTTGGAAATGAAATTGAAGAATTTGACCAGGGAGCAAAAGATAACTGGGATCAGGCAACAAAACAAGAGGAAGAGTTCTGGGTATCTTATGCGGGAACAATAGGTACAAGTTATGATATTAGAACGATGGTGCTTGCAGGCGAAGAACTGAAAAAAAGAGGGTATCCTAACATTAAGATTAAGATTCTTGGTGGAGGACCAATGAAAGAGGAATTAGAAGAATTAGCGAAATCCAGAAAGATAGAAAATGTGGAATTTGTAGGCTATGCACCATATGGAAAGATGGCAGCATATTTAAAAAAATCGGACATTCTTGTGAATTCATTTGTAAAGAAAGCACCGCAGAGTATTGTGACAAAAATCGGAGATTATCTGGCGGCTGGAAAAGTTATGATTAATACTTGTATGAGTCCGGAATTCAGAGCAAAGGTAGATAAAGATGGATTTGGAATAAATATTATGCCAGAGGATGTTACTATACTTGCAGATGCAATTGAAGATTTATATAAAGATGAGGAAAAAAGGCTTGTAATGGGAGAAAAAGCTCGCGAGATTGCAGAGGAGCAGTTCGACAGACCGAAATCATATCAGAAAATTACAGAGTTAATTGAAGAGCTGACAGAAAAATAAATAGTGAAAGAGATTAGAGGGAAGGAACAAAGTATGAATGGAAAAAATCCATTTTTTACGATAGTAATGCCTGCTTATGGGGTGGAAAAATATCTGGAAAAAGCGGTAGACAGTATAAAAAAGCAGACATTTGATGATTGGGAGCTAATTATTGTTGAAGACGGCTCACCAGATAAGACAGGAGAAATCGCAGAAAAATTAAAGAAAACAGATGAGAGAATTCAGGTAATCCATCACGAACAAAATAAAGGTTTGAGCGAAGCTAGAAATACCGGGATTCAAGCGGGAAAGGGACGTTATATCTGGTTTATGGATCCGGACGATACAGTTGATTTGGATTTGCTTCAAAAAGTGTCTGATTCACTTCGGGTTAATCCGGCAAAATTGGTAATATTCGGACATGTAGAAGAATATTACAATGAAGATGGCAGTTTTGCATATGCACATGAAATCCGACCAGAGAAAAGATATTTTACAAGACCGGAAGAGATTCATAATTATATGATTCGATTAGAACAGGAAACCATTTATGGTTATGCATGGAACAAGATGTATGATCTTGCATATATCAAAGAAAATAAGTTTCAATATGAGACTGTTCGGCTGATAGAAGATATTGTATTTAACATTCAGTATTGTAACGATATTGATTCCTTGAATCTTTTGGATATTACTCCATATCATTATGCAAAGAGAATGTCAGGTAGTTTAACAACCAAATTTGTGCCAGACTATTATCCTCTGCATCGTCGACGAATCGAAATGTTATTAAAACAGCAACAATATTGGAAAAGCGATACAAAACAGAATTGTGCAGTTCTGGGAGGTCTGTATGGAAGATACATACTTTCGGCTTTAGAAAGAAATTGCGACAAAAAGTCGGGAATGAATATGGGAGATAGAAGAAAATTTTGTAAAATCCTGTTTCAAGACCCGCTATTTCGACAATTGCTTCCAATAGCAGAGGCGAAGGACAGTAAAGCATTAAAAATTGCATTGCGATGTTTGAACAGTAAATCAGTTACAATATGTACAGCATTAGGAAGAGTGGTACATATTGTAAGAACAGGAATGCCGATGTTGTATTCTAAAACAAAATCGGAAAGATAGTAAAGAAGAGTGAAGAACAATTATGATAAATAAGATAAAACAAAATTATGAGGAAATATTGGAACTTGTATTTAAAGTAAGTTATTTATGTCTGGCTTTTGCAACATTTATTACATATATATATATGTCACCATTACAACCTATACTGGTAAAAGTGACGTTAGTATTAGGTGCTTTGACGATATTTATACGAGTCATAAATTGGAAAAAGTATAGGAAAATACCATGTTTGATTTTGATGGCTTTATTTTGCTTAAGCTTTCTGTTAAGTACTGTTATGAACAGACAATACGGAATGACAGATAATTTGAAATGGATTATATGGACTGGAATACAGTTCTTCGGTTTGTATGTATGTGATCCTGATAGAGACGAGAAAAAATATAGGAGAGAGTTTGAGATTATTTCGCATATTTTCATCATCGTAACAGTTATTGCAGCAGTGGCGAGCTTAATTATGCTTGTAAAGTCTTATTCAGCTATCTTATATACAGTGGATGGAGAATTTATTGTAACAGGATTTGAATGGGATAGATTGTGGGGTGTGTATACAGACCCAAATTATGGAGCAATATGTAGTGTAATAGGAATTGTTCTTTCTTTACTATATGCAATTCAGGAAAAAGGAATTCGAAAGTGTGGTTATGTGATAGCAATTGTTCTGAATTATGTGTACTTAGTATTTTCGGATTCAAGAACTGGAGAAATTGCGTTGATGGTAAGCGTGGGAATTTTTTTGTGTTTCTGCGGAATAAAAAAATTTCAGAACAAAAAATATTTAAAAAGTGCGTTTTTAGTTATTTGTGTACTTCTGGCTGCATTTATGGTAGGGCAGACAATGAAAACACAAAATATTATCTATCAGAAAAAAGCAGCAGCTATTAGAGAAATAAATACAAAAAAACAAGTTGAGATTAAAGAAAATCAAAAGAGTCAACCAACAGAACAGAAGAATATTCAAGAGAATAAAAAGAGCCAGCCTACAGAACGACAGAAGAATATTCAAGAAGATGTATCTAATGGCAGACTGGCTCTTTGGAAGAGTTCGATTGAAATCTGGAAGTCAAGTCCGGTATATGGTTCCGGATATTCTACATTAATTCAATATGCAAAAGAGCATGTTCCAGACACATATGCTGTGAACAATGATGTTGGAGAATATACAAGTATGCACAACACTTTCTTTAGTACACTTGTATTTCAAGGAGGAATTGGAGCAGTATTATTGATACTGATTGTTTTAAGAATCTTATTTTATGTTATAAAAGCAGTTTTATTTGAGCAGGATAAGAGACAACCAGAAGTTATAGCGATGTTTAGTTGTGTAGGATGTATTACAGTAAGTATGATGTTTTTGTTAGATGGAATATATACAAATTCGGCCAGTGCAGCAATATTGTGGATATTCAATGGTTACTTAGTTCAATACGCATATCAAAAGAAATATAATGAGGAAAATGTATCATGAAAATTCTTGTAGGATTTATTATGGATGGTAATGCGGGGGGGATCGATAAGTATTTATTGAATTTTCTGGAAAAGGTATCTTCTAAAGAGGTTAAGTTGGATTTCCTTACCAATGAAGTAAATTCAGATTTAGAGAAGAAACTGAAAACATATGGTTCGAAGATCTATGCGATTCAGAATCTGAAGCATCCAATCACACAATATAGACAAGTGAAAGCAATTATTAAATCAGGACAATATGATGCTGTTTATTTAAATATTTCAACAGCAATAGATTGTATTGCTGCGATTGCTGCAAAGCATACTAAAGTGAAAAGAATTATGATTCACAGTCATTCAAGTGGGAATGACTGTGAAAGTGTCTTGAAAAGAAAAATATTCAATGGTATTCATAAATTCTGTCGATTGTTTTTATATAAATATGGCACAGAATTTTATGGATGTTCCATAAAAGCCGGAGAGTGGATGTTTCCAAAAACAATTGTAGAGTCAGAACATTTTCACGTAATTCATAATGCAGTGGATAGAAAGAAATTTGAGTATACTATTGAAAAAAGAGAAAGAATGCGTGCAGAATTAAATATAACAGATCAATTCGTGTTAGGGCATGTGGGAAATTTCTGTTATCAGAAAAATCATTATTTTCTGTTGGAAGTATTTGACGAAATTCATAAGAGAGATAAAGATGCAATATTGATTTTAGCAGGGGATGGAATTCGTTTTGAACAAGTGAAAAAAATTATTACTCAAAAAGGATTAGATAATTCAGTGAGGCTTTTAGGGCGGCGTAGAGATACAGATTTGTTATATCAAGCTATGGATGCATTTATATTACCATCTAATTTCGAGGGACTTCCGATTGCCGGGATTGAAGCACAGTCCGCAGGACTGCTTACGTTTATGAGTACGCAAATTACGAAAGAATCAAAAATAACACAAAATTGTTATTTTATTCCACTTTCAAAAAAACCTTCTTATTGGGCAGAAGAAATTTTAAAAAGAAAAAAAATGCGGGCAAGTGCGGTGTATTTAGACAATGCAGGACAATATGATTTGGCTAATCAAGAACAAGAATTGTTTCAACTTGTTAAAAATGTAGAAAGATAGATGCAGTAAAAGGAGAAAGAATGGAACTGGTAAGTGTTATAGTGCCAATTTATAATGTAGAAAAATATTTGGAAAGATGCATTGAAAGTATTAGAAAACAGACTTATACAGAGATTGAAATTATATTAGTAGATGATGGTTCTTTGGATAATTCAGGTGTTATCTGCGACAAATATATAGAAATAGACGATAGGATTGTAGTGCTTCATAAAAAAAATGGTGGATTGGGAGACGCAAGAAATGTAGGGGTAGAAAAAGCAAAAGGAAAATATATTTTATTTGTGGATAGTGATGATAGGATTCATGAAAAATTAGTTGAAGAAACTGTAAGAGAAGCAGAAAAAAATCAAGCAGATATAGTGATATTTGATTATATAGGAGAAGAAATAGATGGTCGATTAAACGATTGTTTTACATTTGATTTTCCGGAAAGAAAAGTTATAAATGCAGCCGAACAAAAGAATCTTATAATGAATTCATGTTCTGCTATAAACAAATTGATTTTGAAAAAAACTTGGTTGTCACAGGAGTTAGAGTTCCCAATAGGAAAACATTATGAAGACTTAGCTACAATCCCTAAATTGATGGTGCAAGCTGAACGAGTTGTATATATCAAAGAAGTTTATTACTATTATTTAATGCGAGAAGGTTCTATTATGCATAGCAAAAATTTTGAAAGAAATTTTCGAGAAAGAACCTGGGCAGCAGACGGAATATTAAATTATTTTACGGAGCAAAATCTTTTTGAAGAATATAAAAGTGAGTTAGAATATCTGATTTTTGAAAATACATTTTTCGTTCCATCAAAAGAAATTGTTTTAAATGACAGAAAAAGCAAATATTTGGAGAAATTTAGAAATTATGCATATAGCAGATTTCCACAAATGGATAAAAATAAATATGTTTTACAGATTTCTGGAAAAAATAAGATACTGCTTATATTACTTAGAAGAAGAATGTATTTTATGATGGTAATGATGTCGTGGTTGCGGCGTTTGAAAGATAAGCTCTTAAGTAGAAATTAATGAGGAGAAAAAATGGAATTAGTTAGTATTGTTGTACCAATATATAAAGTAGAACAGTATTTAGAAAGATGTGTTCATAGTATTTGTAATCAGACATATCGTGAATTGGAAATTATTCTTGTAGACGATGGCTCGCCAGATCAGTGTGGAAAGATGTGTGAAGAATATGCACAGCAAGATGATAGAATTCAGGTGGTACACAAAGAAAATGGTGGACTTAGCGATGCAAGAAATGAAGGGGTAAAATATGCAACAGGAAAGTATATTTTATTTGTAGATAGTGACGATTACATTGCAGAAGATCTTGTGGAAAAAACGGTAGAAGTTGCGGAAACACAAAATTGTGATATCGTCCTGTTTGATTATTATTATGTTGAAGATGGAATGACAGAAGTGAGAAGCACTAATATTTCAGAAGGAAAAGTGTTTTCACTTAAAGATGAACATGAGTTATTAATGGCTCCGCCATCAGCCTGGTCAAAGCTGTTTAACAGGAAATTTTATTTAGAAGCAGAATGCCCTTTTCCTAAAGGTTTGTATTTTGAAGATCTTGCGACAACACCGATATTATTAATGAAAGCAAAACGTGTTTATTATATAAAAAAACCATTCTATTATTATATTATTCGTGGAAACTCAATTATGACAGGGAAAAACTATGAAAAAAGTTGTTCGGATAAGTTTGAGGTATTGAATCATATTTTAGAGACTTATGAAGCAAGCGGAAACTATGAATTATATAGGAATGAAATTGAATATTTGATGTTTACAAATGCATATTTTGAACCATCGAAAGTATTGGCACTTGCAGGAGAAGATGGAGAATATCTTGAAAGATATAGAAAATATATCTATGAAAAGATACCTGATATACATAAAAATAAATATGTTAAACAATTGGGGAAAAAAGACAAGATACATTTGTGGATATTAGATCATAAACAATACTGGATGATGCGATTACTATCAAAGATGCGACATTCAATATTAGGGTAAAATAAGAACTCAATTCAATGATAAAGGGGAATAAAGAAGTGGATAAGATTTTAACGATAACTGTTCCGTCCTATAATGTGGAAAAATTTTTAGAGAATACACTGGAGTCATTTGTTGATGAAAGAGTATTGAGTGCAATTGAAGTGTTAATTGTAGATGACGGATCAAAAGATGCTACTGCAGAAATAGGAAAAAAGTACGAAGAAAAATATCCGGATACATTTCGCGTTATTTCTAAAGAGAATGGCGGACACGGTTCGACAATTAACAGAGGAATTCAAGAAGCAAGAGGGAAGTATTTTAAAGTTGTAGATGGTGATGACTGGGTAGATCAAGATGGATTTGCGGAGTTGGTGCATCGTTTGAAAAATTGTAATATCGATTATATATTCACGAATTATTATGAAGTGAATGATGGGACAGGAGAGTTGAATCCAGTAACATTTCCTGGGATTGAGAAAGAAATAGAAATGCCATTTGAAAAAATTGCAAATGAAACAAGAATTTCTATGCATGCTTTGATAATAAAGACATCAATCTTAAAAGAAAATCATATTAGATTGGATGAACATTGCTTCTATGTAGATGTAGAATATATCTTATATCCAATTCCGTATGTGAATAGCGTAATTTATTTCGATATTTTTGTATATATGTATCGATTGGCACAAGTAAATCAAAGTGTAAGTATGCTGGGATATCAGAAACATTTACAGAATCATATTGATGTTGTGCTTCATATTTTAGATTATATTAACGAGTATAAAAAAAGTCCGGATTATGACACAAAAAAGGATATATATATGGCAAGACGAATTGCAGAAATGGTGCAAACACAGGCTGATATTTTTATGAGTTTTCCATTAAGTGATAAAACAATTTCAAAAAAATTTAAAGAGTTTGATAATGAAGTTAAGAAAAAAAATCTTTATGTATACAAAAAATCCGGAGAATTCAGTGGAATGCTACGCCTCTTAAGAAAAACAGGGTTTAAATTCTATTCTCTGATTCTTCGAATGAGTAAAGTACGTAATCATCAGGAGATTTAAACATTATGAAAATCCATTCAGTAAAGTTTAATTTTATTATGAATTTTATTATGTCGGCCTCTTCGATTGTATTTCCATTAATCACATTTCCGTATATTTCAAGAGTATTGATGGCTACTGGAAATGGAAAGGTAGCAACAGCAAGTGCGGTAATTACGTACTTTAATATGTTTGCATCATTAGGAATCCCGACCTATGGAATACGTGCATGTGCAAAAGTGAGAGATGATAAAGAAAAATTATCAAAAACAGTTCAGGAACTTTTGATTATTAATTCAATTACTATGTTCCTGACTCTTATTGCTTTTATATTTACGGTAGCACTGATTCCTGAATTTGCTGCTGAAAAGAATCTTTATATTATTAATGGAATTGGTATGGTCTTAAATGTATTTGCAATCACATGGTTGTATAATGCATTAGAGCAGTATGCATATATTACGGTTATTAATATGATTGTAACATTAGTATCACTGATACTAATGTTTATGCTGGTAAAACAGCCGGAAGATTATGTGGTATATGGTGGGATTACAGTTTTTGCAAGTTCAGCATCATATATATTTAATTTCATTTATGCAACAAAATTTGTTTCATTGAAAAAATCAGCTCCATATGACTTTCGAGTACATATGAAACCTATTTTACGATTCTTTGCTATGTCTGCAGCGACAAGTGTCTATACAAATCTAGATGTAGTTATGTTGCGCTTTATGCAAGGCGATACAGAAGTTGGGTATTATAATGCAGCAATAAAGGTAAAGACAATTCTTGTTACACTGATTACATCTTTGGGAACGGTGCTTTTACCACGACTTTCTTATTATGTTAAGAAAGAGAAAACAGAAGATTTTTATAGAATGATTGGAAAAGCAGTGAATTTTGTTGTGATAGCCGGTTTTCCACTTACAATTTATTTTATGCTTTATGCAAAGGAGTCAATTCAATTTCTTGCAGGGGATGGATATGGAGGTTCGATAATACCAATGGTTATCTTAATGCCAACAGTATTGTTAATTGGATTATCTAATATTACAGGTATTCAAATTCTGACACCTCAGAATATGGAGCAGAAAGTATTGAACTCTATTATATGTGGAGCAGTAATAGATTTCCTGTTGAACTTGTTATTGATTCCACGGATTGCTTCTTCTGGTGCAGCTTTGGCAACGACAGTGGCAGAGCTGGTGGTACTTGTTGTTCAATGCGTATATTTGAAAAATATTCTGAAAGATATTATAAAAGATGTCAATATAGTAAAAGTTGGACTGGCAATAATATTGGGGATCATTGCTGGTGTTGCTGTAAAGATATTTGTAAATTTGACGAAGACAGGATGGAGTATGGAGATACAGGCATTTATTATGTTAGCTGTTAGTGCATGTGTGTTCTTTGGGGTATATGGAGTAAGTTTATTGGTGATGAGAGAAACATTTGTAATAGAGCTTACAGACTCTGTGCTTGGTAATTTTTTAAAGAAACAGAAGGCAGGAGAAGATAAATGAAAAAAAGGATAGTCAAAAGCAAATATATTCTGATAGCATTTTTAGCAGCATTAATTCCAAGGCTTCTGCTATTAGTGAAAACCTATCCAGTATCAATTACTGGGGATGAGATGTTTGCAATGTGGCCGGCTGCGAAACTTTTAGGATATGACTGGTCTGGGGTTATGCAGGATTATAGGTATTATGGCTATGGTTATACGGTTCTTCTGGTACCATTCATGGCAGTGATAAAAGATCCGGTGATTCTTTACCGGAGCATGGTTGCATTTATGGCATTGTGTCAGGCAATGGTTACTCCAATCAGTTTTCATTTGATGAAAAAATACTTTGATATGAGAGATGAGAAGTTGGTGTGTTTGATTTCTGTAACATGCTCATATCTTGTGGCCGTACGGGCCACCTATACTTATCCGGAGTTTATTTATGTTTTAATGGTGTGGATCATTACATGGATATTACTAAAAATGAAAACAGATAGCGTGCAGGAAAATAAGAAAACAAAAGCACTTTATACGATTCTGTTGTTTGTTGTATTGGCGTATGCATATACGGTACATTCACGAGCAGTAGCACTTTGGGGAGCGTTAATTGTAACAGTTGTATTATATGCATGGATTTATAGAAATCTATTCTTGTCAGCTCCAGTTTGTATTATGACCGGAATCCCAGCATTTTTTATGGTTAAAATAGGCATAGGAAAAGTGATAGGATTTCTGGAAATTGGGCAGAATGAATTGGTTGGTAATACGAGTTCAGGAGCATCGCTTCAGCTTCTGGAGTGTTTTAGAACCCCAAAGAGTTGGACAGCATGGGCGGATATTATTATCGGACAATTAAATGAATCAGTTGTGTTAACTGGTGGAATTGCAGTTGCAATCATAGTTGTCATATGTATGTTGATCTGGCGAGCGTTATGCAGAGATGCGGACATTATTTCAGCTGAGAAAGTATTCTATCTTCCATACATTGTAATTGGGATCTTTTGCATTTGTGCAATTGGAATCACGATTGGAGGACAATCTCTGACATGGCTTGGTGGAGTGGAGGCATCGATAGAACAAAATGAGAGTGGTGATGCCTTTCGGGCAATTACATATTTAAGATATTATGCTGCTTACATAGGTCCGCTGTTTATGGTTGGCATAGTGTATATTCTTAAACATGTAGAAATCGTGGAAAGAGTAAAAGGAAAAATCTTATTACTTACATCGCTACTGCAAGGATATTGGGTGTTAGTGATTCTACCGATGTTATGTTATGAACTCGGGTGTGTCTGGAGTTATGCACCATTTTCATTAACAAAGGGATTTGCAGCGGAGTCTGTAGGAATACGATCTTATCTGCCAGGAACTTTATTCGTATTTGTATTTATGATACTTTCTTATCAATTGTTCAAAAGGAAAAAGGAAAAGATGATACTTGGGTTATTGTGTATTGTTCTTATGTATACGTATTTGTTCAATGGATTGTATCATGAGAGATATCGAGGAGAACAGAATTATCAATATTGTATAGAAGTTGTTGAGTGGATAAAGTCAGTAGAACAGTCAGGGATAAATTTAGATGAGATTTATGTAGCAGATGGCGCAGTATCGGAAGATGGAATAGGCGATGCGCTAGAGTATCAGTTCTTAATGCCTGAAAAGAAAATAGTAGCTGGTTTTCCAGACAAAGATGAAGCTATTTGCCTGGTTCATAATTTAGATATAATACCAGAAGAAAAAAAAGAAAATTGTGAGAGGGTAAAAATTACAGAGGACACTTACTTATGTGTATGGGGAGAAGATTTCGAGGAGAACTGCAATTGATAAATTGAAGATAATCTATTGTATAAATATTGCATAAAAGCGCGAAAAATGACAGCTGTTGTAGATAGTTGTCGTTTTTTGTGTTATAATAAAGAGTATATATGGGTGAATGGACCCTTTTGTAGAATGCTAAAAAATTTAGTCACAATTATCAGTATATAAACAACACGAAGAAGGAAAGAAAAAGAGAGGAATTAGTAGATGAAACTGATTATACAGATTCCATGTTACAACGAGGCGGAAACACTCAGAGTAGCATTGGATGACTTGCCAAAACATATTGATGGTGTAGATGTCATTGAGTATTTAATTATTAACGATGGAAGTAAAGATGATACTGTAGAAGTTGCTCGTGAATGGGGCGTACATTACATTGTAAGTTTCAGAAATAATAAAGGACTTGCAAGAGGGTTCATGGCAGGTCTTGATGCATGCCTAAGGAATGGAGCAGATATTATTGTTAATACAGATGCAGATAATCAATACTGTGGTGAAGATATAGAGAAGCTGATTCAGCCGATATTAAGAGGAGAAGCTGGTATGGTAGTCGGGGAACGTCCGATTGATGATACGGAACATTTTTCGCCACTCAAGAAAAAATTACAGCATCTTGGAAGTTGGGTGGTTCGCAAGGCATCAAATACCGATATTCCAGATGCGCCGAGTGGATTCCGCGCATACAGCCGTCATACGGCAATGCGTCTGAATGTTATTAATGAATATACATATACGTTAGAAACTATCGTACAGGCCGGACGACAGAAAATGGCGGTTACTTCGGTACCTATCAGAACAAATGCAGAGCTTCGACCATCACGATTATTTAACAGCATGTTTGGGTACGTTAAAAAGTCAATGTTGACCATTGGAAGAGCGCTGATGATGTATAAACCATTATTTGTATTTACTAGCATAGCAGCCGTATTTGGAGTCTTGGGGATAGGAGTAGGGATTCGCTTCCTGGTGTATTTCTTCAATGGTGCTGGGGATGGGCATATTCAATCATTGATTTTGGCTGCAATGCTTATTATCATTGCAGTAATGTGTGGTGTTATTGGATTGCTTGGAGATGTAATCTCTGCAAATAGAAAGTTACTAGAAGAAATACAGTTTGAACTTCGAAAGATGGATTATGGCGAGGGTCATGAGGAGAAAAAGACAAAGATGTCTGAAGAGGAGTAATAGATGTTAGAGTCGGGAAATCAGGTCATAGATTTAATAAAAGATAAAAATGTTCTTTATATTGCGACAAAGGATAAAGATTATATTAGAGTTCAGCAAGAAATTAATTTGCTAGAAAGTAACTCAAAACAGTTTATGGCAATAGTTTCTGAAAAAAAGAGTTATTTATCTAGAATACTTTTCGTATATAAAAAATTACTTTGTACCTCTTTAAAAGAATATGATGTGGTTTATATAAGTTTTATGGCTCAAATGATAGCACCTTTTTGGAATTGGAAATTTCATAAAAAAACGATGATTGTAGATTTTTTTATTTCGGTATATGACACATTAGTTGATGATAGAAAAAAGATAAGAGATAAAACTTTTATATCAAAAATATTACATCGAATTGATCAGTCTACTTTGAATTCAGCAGATTATGTGATATCGGATACAAAGACACATGGAAAATATTTTGCTGAAGAATTTCAGCTTCCGTATGAAAAAATGCGAACATTATATTTGGAAGCTGATGTTTCTTATTATCATCCGATGGAACTAAAAAGACCTGAAAAATGGAAGGATAAGTTTATAGTAGTGTATTTTGGATCTATTCTTCCGGTTCAAGGGGTAGAGGTGATTTTGGATGCTATTAATTTGCTTAAGAAGGAAAAAAACATTCATTTCATTATGATTGGGCCGATTAATAATAAATACGAAAAAGTGATGTCTGATACTGTTACATATATAGAATGGTTAGAACAAAGAGAATTGGCAAAGTATATTTCGTATGCTGATTTGTGCCTTGCAGGACACTTTAGTGATACTGTAGGAAAAGCAAATCGGACGATTGCAGGAAAAACATATATTTATCAGGCAATGAAAAAGCCAATTGTTTTAGGCGATAGCGATGCTAATAGAGAGTTGTTTAAGGAAAACGAGTCTACGGCGTTTGTAAAACGTGGAGATAGTAATGCTTTAGCACAATGTATTTACAAGAAATATCAAGGGAATAGCCCAATGGGAGAGGATAAATGAAAGTAAGTTTTATAGTCCCGGTATATAATGTTGAAAAATATTTGGTTGAATGTATAGAAAGTCTCTTGAATCAATCGGAGAAAGATTTTGAAATTGTTCTGGTTGATGATGGAAGTACAGATGCAAGTGGAAAAATATGTGACGAATATCAGAAAAAATATGAAAATATTCAATGCATTCATCAAGAAAATTCTGGAGTTGCGGTAGCAAGAAATGTTGGAATTGCGAGAAGTAAAGGCAAATGGTTATTCTTTGTTGATAGCGATGATGCGGCATCTAGAGATTTGATAAAGGTTTGTTCCGATTTTTTAAATGATGAGAATGATATATGCTTTACGGGATATCAAGAAATGGTTGGAGACATTATTTTTGATAAATCAATGTCAAAGACATATGAAAAACGGAAAATTGAAAAAAAAGATTTTGAAGAATTTAGATTAGCTGTATTTAATAGAGATCTAAAAGGAAACTATGATTATCATAAAATGAAAATGAGTACACCGTGGTGCAAATTTTATAGAAGAGAATTGTTGACAGCCAATGAAATTGAATTTCCAGAGGGAATTTGCACAGGGGAAGATGCATTATTTAATCTGAAAGTATATGATGTGGCGAATAAGGGATATTATGTATCAGACCAATTATATTATCATAGAGTATGGGCGGGAGCTGTTTCAAAAAGATATGATAGAAATGCAGTAGCCCATTTTGATGAATTAAATGAAGCAATGTTAAGTTATATTAAGAAAACAGGGGAATCTGTTGAACTATTAAATGCCTATAATGAAAGGTGTATTTGGTCGGTAGGATTCTGTTGTATGCTAGATTTTTGTAGTAAAGAAAATCCGAACCCGTTTGATGAAAGAAAAAGACAATTCAGAAAAATGAGAGAAAAATATAAGAAGCAGATTATGCAAGTTAATTTAAATAATTTTAGAATGCAAAAGAAAATTTTGTTCTACTTTATAAAGAAAAATTATTTTGAATTAATTTCAGTATTATGTTATTTGCAAGGAAAAATAAGTTTAAATTGAAAGGATGTTTAAATGAAAATTATAGCGTATTACTTACCACAATTTCATACATTTCCAGAGAATGATGCATGGTGGGGAAAAGGATATACAGAATGGACAAGTGTGAAAAAGGCAGAACCCATTTTTGAAAATCATTATCAGCCACGCGTTCCATATCGAGAGAATTATTATAATTTGACAGATGCTAATGTGATAAAATGGCAGGCCGATATTGCTAAAAAATATGGAGTATATGGATTTTGCTTGTATCATTATTGGTTCGAGGGAAAGATGTTAATGTATAAACCGGCTGAAATATTATTGCAAAATAAAGATATTGATATTCCATTTTGTATGTGTTGGGCTAATCATACGTGGACTAGAGCTTGGAATGAGCATAGTAGAGAAGTTATTTTGGAACAAACATATGGAGATGAATCGGATTGGACAAAACATTTCTACTATTTCCTTCAATTTTTTAGGGATGAAAGATATATTAAAATTAATAATAAACCAGTTTTGGTTATTTATAAACCCGATGACATACCAGTTTTGGAGGAAATGTTAGAGTGTTGGAAAAAATTGGCAATAGAAAATGGATTAGAGGGAATCTGTTTTATGTATCAGCAGTATTCTTACAATCATCAGAAGGATAAAGCGGGAAAATTATTTGATTATGGGATAGAATTTCAACCAGGAAAAGTAAAGGATGAACAATTGATACATACAATACCAATTGCTTGGCGAAAATTAAAAAACGTAGTAGTAAATAAATTAGGGGTGAGGCAAACAAAATCATCGAGCATGTGGTATGACTATGATGATGTGTGGAGAAGAATACTTAAATCAAAACCATTAGATGAAAAAATGATACCAGGTGCATTTGTGGATTTTGATAATACACCGAGATATAAAAAAATGGCAGCAATTTATTATGGTGCTACTCCAGAAAAGTTTCAACATTATCTTTCATTGCAGATTAAGCACACAAAAGAAGTATATCATAAAGATATGTTATTTATGTTTGCGTGGAATGAATGGGGAGAGGGTGGATACCTAGAGCCAGATCAGAAATATGAATATAAAATGTTAGAGGCAATTAAATCAGCATTATTAGAAAATGAGGAGTTCCCAATTAAAGATGAAAAATGAAACGCTCGAAATAATTGTTAAAAAAATATGTGAGGCATTATCGTATGTTTATCCTATGAATTTATTTATCCACTTAAAAGAAGTCCACAGGGAAGTTTACAGTCAAAAAGTAAGAAGAAAAATTAAAAATAAACCAATAAATTTTGTAACGGTACCTCCGGTTTTTTTAAAAGGTGGAGAATATATGGAAATAGGTGGAAAATTTTGGGCAGATCAGAATTTTATTCTACAATGTTGGGATAGGTATGAAAATAGTCAATATACGCCTCGATTGGTAATAGGTGATAATGCTCATATAGGAAGCAATAGTCATATAGGATGCATTAACTCAATTACGATAGGGGACAATTTACTTACAGGAAGTAATGTATATATAACGGATCATTATCATGGTGATAGTACGAATGAGAATACAGAACTAGCACCAATAAAAAGGAAACTTGTATCTAAGGGGAAAGTAGTAATAGGTGATAATGTTTGGTTAGGAAATAATGTGATTATTATGCCGGGAGTAACAATTGGAAATAATGTTACCGTTGGTGCAAATGCGGTTGTTACAAAAGATATCCCAGATAATAGTGTAGCGGTAGGTGTGCCGGCAAAAGGATATAAAAAGTGAAGGAATACGGTAATGATGAAAAAAAAGAATATTAGTTATAAAACATTATTGATTATTAGCTTTTTAGGAACGTTTCTAGTGCATATATTGTGTAATTTTTGTGTTCCAATGATTCATTTTAATCCAGATGAGTTAGGTGCCATATCTGGAGCTGCTCAACTTGCAGGAAAAGATTGGACAACTTTATGGGGAGAAGTACAAGCATATTATGGAGTGGTTTTTGGTAGCTTATGTACGCCATTGTTTATATTTATTAAAAATCCATTTATTTTATATCAATCCCTTATGGCTGTTATGGCATTGGGACATAGTTTGATTGCCCCGTTGACATTTAATTTATTATATAAGTATTTCAAAATAGATTCATTAAAATACTGTTTCATAGGTTCGGTAGGTACGTCTTTCATGGTTGCTTGGAGAGCCTCAAATGTGATGAATGAAACTCCATTGTTATTGTGTGTGTGGTTAGTATTTTATCTGATTCTATACTTAGAAAAAAATCCAGAGAAAAAAAATCTAGGGACAGTATTGTTAGTTATAGTGCTTGCAGTTTCTTATTTATCACACACCAGAGCTGTTATAATTATAATTGCTACAGTGATGACTTTGATGGTATATCATATTTTCAATAAGAAAAGTCTTATAAATATTCGAACGTTTTTCTTTGCAAGTATATTGTGTGTGATTGTGTCATATGTGCTCTTGAAGTTAATAGAGACAGGGGTATTTAATGTACAGGCTAATGGAAATTTACATAATAGTTTAGCATCAATGGGGGATGTGCTAAAAGTAAATACTGGAGAAGAACGCCGCGCAAGTTTGGATGGATTAAAAGGATTTTTGGATATGCTATTGGGGAATACCTTTGCGTGTGGTATTGTTACATTTGGAACAGCGTGGATTTTTGTTGGATATATGCTTAAAGAATGTTGGATAAAGGGGAAAGCTTTTTTTAGGAGAGAAAAAATACATGTAGATACAATGTTTTATCCAGGGCTTTTTTGTGTACTCGGATTGGGAGGATCGTTAGTTGCATATTCTATTTTGAATACAACATATGCTATGGTTGCAAAACAACAGGGATTAATTATTAGCTATTATCTATATCCAAGATATTTTGGCATTTATTTTTCACCTATTTTTCTTTTGCTGTTAGTATGGTTTTACAAAAAAAAGGAAGAAAAATTTGGAATCTTTTTCTTTTCAATTATATTATTTATTAGTTCAAGTCTGTATATATTTGTTAGGTATATTTATGAAGATGCTAAGGCAGGCGGAGATGTATTAGATGCCTGGAGAATATTATTACCGTTAACTTTTTCAACTGATTGGAGAAAACCGATATATTTTTATCATTATGTATGGTGCATGTTATTGATTATAGCACTTATTTTATTATGGTTGTTTTTGTTCAAGAAGAAAAAAATATTAATTTTAGTTTGTTGTTTATCAATACTGAGTATGTACCAATATGTAATAGAAACAGTAATATTTGACAGTGGAATTTCTAAATATACATATGAACTAGTTGATGATACTTATAATTTACTGCAAGGAAATAAAGAGGTATTAAAAAAAATAGATACAATATATATAGATAGCGAGGCAAATAGAAGAGTACCTTATGTATTGCAATTCCTTTTTTCAGACAAAGAAATTACAGTAGGATTTCCAGAAAAAAATGGTGTTGTAATGACAACAAGAAATCCAGAATTTATTGAAGAGCTTTTGAATGGAGATTATAAAACAGTACAGGCTGGTGAAGAAGAATATTTATTGATAAAAGGGGAAAAGTATCAAAAATTATTTGAAGAAGCAGGGTATAGATTAGAATAGAGAAAAATGATTGTCTAAATACTTGACCGTATAAAAAAATAAAAGGGATTTAGTAAGTGTAGAGTAATAAGGAAGGAAATAGAAATATATGAAAGAAAAGAATATAAAAGTAAATGCATTATTAAATACGATAAAAACTCTTTTTAGTATTATATTTCCACTTATTACATTTCCGTATGTTTCAAGAGTATTAATGCCAGAGAATATAGGAAAAATTAATTTTGGAACATCATTTGTTAGTTATTTCTCTTTGATAGCTTCTTTGGGAATCACTACTTATGCGATTAGAGAGTGTAGCGCGAAAAGGAAAAGCAGAAATGAATTGGGGAAAATTGCTTCACAAATTTTTTCTATCAATATATGTACCACCGTTATTGCGTATGCATCAATGTTTTTAACATTGCTTTTTTGTAGAAGCTTTGATACATATAGAAACTTGATAATTATTCAGAGCACTACTATTTTATTTACTACTCTTGGTTGCGATTGGCTGAACACAGCTATGGAAGATTTTACATTTATAACTATTAGAACGATTATATTTCAGCTTATTTCTATAATATTAATGTTTGTATTTGTAAGAAAACCAGAAGATTATATTATATATGCAATTATTACAGTGTTGTCATCAAGTGGGGCTAATATAACAAATATTTTTTATAGAAAAAAATATTGTAATGTTAAGTTTGTAACTAAAATGAATTGTAGAAAACATATTAAACCAATTTCCCTACTGTTTGTCATGATACTAGCACAAACGGTTTTTAATAGTTCAGATATTACTATGCTAGGATTGATGAAGGGGGATTATGAAGTCGGGTTGTATAGTAGTGCTGTTAAGATGTCTAATTTAATCTCCCAGATTGTTTCTTCTTTAGTATGGGTGATTATGCCAAGAATGTCTCTTTTTTTCGCAGAAGAAAATTATAAGCAGATAAATATAATGCTTCGGAAAATTTTGAATTTTTTAATAACATTGGGATTCCCTTGTGCCATTGGATGTATTTGTCTATCAAAAGAAATACTTTTTATTATTTCAGGAGAAAGTTATGTAGGAGCATCAACAGCTCTTGATTTATTAATGATATGCTATTTATTTGGTTTGTTAGGAGGCTCTTTTTTGGGAAACATGGTATTGTTACCTTCTAAAAGAGAAAATGTTTATATGATAATATGTTGTATTGCAACGATTGTTAATCTGGTATTGAATTATTTTTTGATTCCTATTGGGGGAGCAAATGCGGCAGCGTTTACAACAGCTGTTTGTTCTTTATTGATACTTATAATGTTAATAATAACTAAAGATAAACGAATTAAGATAGATAAGCTAAATCATATTCTTATACCTCCAATTATTGGTTGTAGCTTAATAGTATTGTTATGTAGCATTTTGAAATTCGTTATTTTAAATATATACGTAAAAACTATTGTATGTATATTGCTCAGTTCAGTAATATATATTGTTTCTCAAGTGATAATGAAAAATGAAATTCTAACAGATATAGTATTGGGGTTTATAAAAAAGATTAAACAAAGATCTAATAAATATCGTAATTAAGATTTTATGAGTATCAATGAAAGTAGGATTTGCTTTGTATGGAAATAAATGACTATATAAATAAATTAAAAAAAATAATATATAATTCAATATCTAAAGCTAAATTTGAGAATGCACTTGTAGCTTTAAAAATATTATCTACAATTTATTATGACTATAATCAACAATATATAGATTGTGAATTGGAAGAAGAATTATTACAAATAAAAAAAAGATTACTAAAAAATGAATCTTATGAGGTTGAGGATAATTGTATTTTCTTTTATGATGGTTTTGGTTTGGATTTAAGGGGATGGGCGGCATCTTATATAAGGGCGTTATCTAATCTGGGATATTATATTATTTATGCGTGCCCGCAAAAATCTAAAGGGAAAATACCGCATATTATTTCTGAACTTTGTAAAGACAATTCAAAGATAGTATATATTGGAGATGAGTTGAGCAATATAAGTAAAGTAAAAAAAATAGATGCTATTTTTAAAATGCATAGACCGATTTCGGCTTTTTTCTATACACGACCAAATGATATTGCTGCAGCTATAGCATTTGCTAATAATCCTTCAACAATAAGATTTCAAATAGATTTAACGGATCATGCCTATTGGATTGGAGTAAATGCTTTTGATTATATACTTGAGTCAAGAGAGATGGGGGCTAGTATTGCATTATACGAAAGAGGGGTTAGCAAAGAAAAAATAGTAAAATTAGATTGTGTTCCGTATATTAACAAGGAAAGGTACGAGAAACCATTACCCTTTGATATTTATAAAGAAAAATATGTTTTTACGGGAGGAGCTTTATACAAGACACTTGGAGATAAGGAATTGTTCTATTATAAAACTATTGTACATATTTTAGAAAAATTTCCGAGTATAAAGTTCTTATATGCAGGTAATGGTGATGACTCTGAAATGTGTAAGTTAATTTCAAAATATCCGGGTCGAGTGCATCTAATTGGTGAAAGACCTGATTTTTTTGAAATAATAAGAAATTGTATTCTCTACATAAATTCATATCCTATGTTTGGCGGATTAATGATGCGGTATGCAGCTTTAGCACATAAAGTACCAATAACATTGAAACATGGGAATGATGCGGATGGAATCCTTTTTGAGCAAAATAAATTGGGGATTGAATTTGATAATTATCAAGATTATATTAAGGAAATTGACAAGTTATTATTTGATGAGGAATATAGAAAGTTTAAAGAAAAATTAGTTGAAAATTCAGTATTAACGGAAGAAAAATTTTCTTTTAACTTAAAACTCCTTATAGAAAAACATACAACAGAGTTTAAGTTTGAAAAAATTGAAAGATTTGATACAACAGAATTTAGAAAAGAATATAAACGGAGATACAGCAAAGAAATGCTATGTAAAGCAATTGGACAAAAAGATAATATAAAGATATTTAAATATTTTCCAGTTGAGTTTACTTTAGGATTATCTACTCAGATAAAGGAGAAAATATTAAAATGATTAACTTTAATCGACCACCTTTTACCGGAAAAGAATTTGATTATATGAAAGAAGCGGTTTCTAATTTAAAAATATGTGGAGATGGACCTTTTACAAAAAAGTGTGATGCTTGGATGGAGAAAAGGTTTAATGTGAAGAAAGTATTATTAACTACTAGTGGTTCTACTGCGCTTGATATGTCAGCTTTACTTTGTGAATTGAAACCAGGAGACGAAGTTATATTACCTTCATTTACTTTTTCATCAACAGCGAATGCATTTGTATTAGCGGGTGCAAGATTAGTATTTGTTGATATTCGACCAGATACCATGAACATCGATGAAACTAAGATTGAAGCGGCCATTACAAGTAGAACAAAAGTAATTTGTCCTGTTCATTATGCAGGAGTAGCCTGTGAAATGGATACAATTATGAGTATTGCGAAAAAATATAATCTTATGGTTGTTGAGGATGCAGCTCAAGGAGTGATGTCAACATATAAGGGGAAAGCACTAGGTACTATTGGGGATTTCGGTTGTTTTTCATTTCATGAAACGAAGAATTATTCGATGGGTGAAGGTGGTGCAATTTTAATTAATAACTCGAATTATATTGAAAAAGCTGAGATACTTAGAGAAAAAGGCACTAATCGTGCTCAGTTTTTTAGAGGACAAATTGCTAAGTATAATTGGGTAGATTTTGGTGATTCATATCTTCAATCTGATCTTAATGCGGCATATCTTTGGGCGCAGTTGGAAAAGGCCGATGAAATTAATGATAATCGACTTGCTACATGGGCAGCGTATTATGAAGCGTTTAAAATCTTAGAAAATCAGGGGATTATTGAGTTGCCTGCAGTTCCTGAAGGATGTGTTCATAATGCACATATGTTTTATCTGAAAACTAAAGATTTGGAAACAAGACAAAACTACATCAAGTTTATGAAAGAGAATGAAATTCTTTGTACGTTTCATTATGTTCCACTTCACAGTGCACCGGCGGGAATTAAGTTTGGAAGATTTAATGGAAAAGATATACATACAACTTCAGAGAGTGATAGATTAGTAAGACTTCCAATGTATTATAATATGGATGAAAAGGATTTGGAAAAAGTAATTGATAAAACATTAGAATTCTTTAACAAATAGGGTGAAAAAATGAAAAATTTAGCAATAATAGGTGCAAGTTATTTGCAATTACCGCTTATTAAAAAGGCAAAAGAAATGGGATATATTACGCATGTTTTTGCATGGAAGGCAAATGATGTAGGAGAAAAAGAGGCGGATTTTTTTTATCCCATTAGTATAGTGGAAAAAGAAGCGATTTTGGAAAAATGCCAAGAAATAGGAATATCAGGAATTTGTAGTATTGCATCCGATGTTGCGGTAATAACTGTAAATTATGTTGCAGAAAAATTAGGGTTAACAGGTAACTCTATTGCTTCAACAGGAAAATGTACAAATAAGTATTTAATGAGAAGAGCATTTGCAGAATATGGAGATCCAAGTCCAAAGAGCATTTTGGTTGATAAAAATACAAACTTAAGGGCACTAGAACTGGAATATCCTATTATTGTAAAACCAATTGATAGAAGTGGAAGTAGAGGAATTTGTAAATTAGAGTCAGTTAAAGGGCTGGTAGAAGCTGTTGATAATGCAGTAAATCAAAGTTTTGGAAAAAAAGCACTTATAGAAGAATTTGTGTTAGGCGAGGAATATAGTGTTGAATATATTTCCTTTAAAGGTGTCCATTATTTTTTGGCAGTAACTTATAAATATACGACAGGAGCACCGTATTTTATTGAAACGGGGCATTTGGAGCCAGCAGCCATTGATGATAGAACATTAGAGAAGATTAAAAAGGTGGTTTCACATGCGCTAAATACTTTAGAGATAAACAATGGGGCATCCCATACAGAAATAAAAATAGCTAGAGATGGTACAATAAAAATTATTGAAATTGGTGCCCGTATGGGTGGGGATTGTATTGGAAGTGATTTGGTTAGATACTCTACAGGTTATGATTTTGTTAGAATGGTTATACAGGTAGCATGTGGACAAAGACCTGATTTTGAAAAGGTATGTGATCCAGAAAAAGTAGAAATTAGATTCATTTTAACTCAAAAAGATCTTGAAGAATTTGAAAGAATAAAAAAACAGGAGTCAGAAAGCATACTACAAATAGTAGATTTTCATCCAGAAAATATAGGACATATAACGGATAGTTCTAATAGAGCGGGGGCTTACATAATAAGAATAGATTAAAATGAGGGAAGCTGTATGAAAAAGCTGGTATTATTTGGAAATACAAACTTTACGAAACTAATTAAATATTTTTTGGAAGTTGATGCTAATAGAAAGATAGAGTTTGTTACTGTTGATAGAGAATACATAACAGAGGAAACGTTTGATGGTGTTCCGGTGGTTGCATTTGATGAATTTTTGAATTTCTATGATAAAGATAAATATGAGGTTTTGGTATGTATAGGGTACAGTAAAATGAATATATTAAGACAGCAAGTGTTTGAAAAACTAAAAAAACATGATTTTTGTATTGCGTCATATATTCATAGTTCAGCTCTTATTGCGAGCAATGCTATTATTGGAGTAGGAAATATAATATTAGAAAATGTTGTTATTCAACCATTTTGCAGAATAGGAAATGCCAATTTAATATGGCATAGTGCCAATATTGCTCATAATTGTGACATAGGTAGTTATAATACCATTGCATCAAATTCATCATTGAATGGATTTGTAAAAATGACTAATAATAGCTTTATAGGAAGTAATGCGGTGATAAGAGATCATACTAATATTTCTGATTTTACGCTTATAGGCGCCGGTACATTTTTGAGTAAAGATACAAGTAATTATGAGGTTTATGTTCCTGAAAAGGCTATTAAATTACAACATAAGAGTACAGATATTAGATTATAAATGGCAGAATAGGTCTAGATAAAGAGAGGTACTAAAGATATGAAAATTGCAGTAGCGGGGACTGGTTATGTGGGCTTGTCGATTGCCACATTGTTATCACAACACCATGAAGTGGTAGCTGTTGATATTATTCCAGAAAAAGTGAAATTAATCAATAATAAGAAGTCACCAATTCAAGATGAATATATTGAAAAGTATTTATCGGAGAAAGAATTGAATCTGGTTGCAACTCTGGATGCAGAGGAAGCATATAAAGAAGCTGATTTTGTGGTAATTGCGGCACCGACGAATTATGATAGTAAGAAGAATTTCTTTGATACTTCAGCGGTTGAGTCGGTGATTGAGTTGGTAATTAAATATAATCCAGATGCAATTATGGTGATTAAGTCAACAATTCCAGTTGGTTTTACTAAGAGCGTAAGAGAAAAATATCATTGTGACAATATTATTTTCAGTCCGGAGTTTTTGCGCGAATCGAAAGCTTTATATGATAACTTATATCCGTCTAGAATCATTGTAGGAACGGATGTGGCGAATGCACGATTGGTGAAGGCAGCGAATACATTTGCTAGTCTTCTACAGGAGGGTGCGATTAAGGAAGATATTGATACATTGATTATGGGATTTACGGAGGCTGAAGCAGTAAAATTATTTGCTAATACATATCTTGCACTTCGTGTATCTTATTTTAATGAATTGGATACTTATGCAGAAATGAAAGGTTTGAATACACAACAGATTATTGATGGGGTGTGTCTGGATCCACGTATAGGTTCGCATTATAACAATCCGTCATTTGGTTATGGTGGATATTGTCTGCCGAAAGATACGAAACAGCTTTTGGCAAACTATGAAGATGTGCCACAGAACATGATGTCTGCGATAGTAGAATCTAACAGAACACGTAAGGACTTCATTGCAGATCGTGTATTACAAAAAGCGGGTTATTATGCATACGAAGACGAAAATACTTACGAAGCTTCTATGGAGAAGAGTGTTGTGGTTGGAGTTTACCGCTTGACGATGAAGTCAAATTCTGATAATTTCCGTCAGTCGTCTATTCAGGGAGTTATGAAACGTATTAAAGCTAAAGGCGCTACTGTAATTATTTATGAGCCTACATTAGAAGATGGGACAACATTCTTTGGAAGCAAGATAGTAAATGATTTGTCTGAGTTTAAGACACAAAGTCAAGCAATCATAGCAAATAGGTATGAGAGTTGTTTGGATGATGTGAAAGAGAAAGTGTATACAAGAGATATCTTTAAGAGAGATTAAGAAGTGTAGTTGATGGTATTTGTCGAATGATATTTCTGGACGAATAAAAAATACCTGTGTTACTATATCCATAGACAGTGTGAAAGAGGTGAGAATGTGGAATTAGAAATAAAGAATTTTGCGAAGATATTAGAAGCGGATATTATAATTGATGGAATCACTGTTATTGCGGGAAATAATAATACAGGGAAAAGTACTGTTGGTAAAATTTTAGATGCAGTTTTTAATGTGACAAATGATATTGCTGCGAAGATGATTAAGGCAAGAAAAGATTCTTTGACAGATATGTTGGAAAAAGAATTGAAACAGATACAGGCAAAGGGACAAAGTTATTCTGCAGAGGAATATAAGATTTCATTACTTGCGCGTGGATTTGCTGAGAAACTTATGGTGGGAAAAAATGATTTGCGAGAAGTCTGTAGATTGTATCTGCGGGAATTAAATATAGTATTAGATCGAGTAGAAGAAGAACAGTTTATAGCAAGAATTGAAAAATTAATTGCAGAGATAAATCAGATATCAGAAGAAAGTCTAAGTCAGGCAATTTATACGAATTATTTTCGTGACATATTTCATGAGCAGATTAATTCTTTGTATCATCGAGAGGATGATGCAGTAATCACACTGCAAATAAAAGAAAAAAAGATCCAGCTTTCATTTAGATTTGATAAGTGTGTGAAAAGTGTAAGGGAAGTTGCAGTTTCAAGTACATCTCTTTATATTGATGATCCGTTTGTGTTGGATGAGCTTAACAATGCATATTCATTTCTTACAATTGAGTCGTCAATGCACAAAAAGAATATAATAGAAAGATTGAGAGGTACGCCGGAAAAGGCAGTGGAAGAAAGGGCGTTATCAGAGTTGTTAATCAATAAGCGTCTGGAAGATATTACACAGTTGATGGACATCGTTGTGTCAGGAAAAGTTTTAAAAAGACAACATTATATGTATCAGATGCATGGTGATATATCAAAAGAATTGGACGTAGCTTCTTTGTCTACAGGATTGAAATCTTTTGTGATTATTAAACAGTTATTGCTGAATGGAGCTTTGAATGAAAAGGATGTAATTGTTCTGGACGAGCCGGAGATACATCTACATCCGGAATGGCAACTGATTTATGCGGAGATTATTGTTCTATTACAAAAGAAGTTTGATTTTCATATTATAGTAACAACACATAGTTCTCATTTTATGGAAGCATTAGAATTGTTTTCGAAAAAGTATGGAATTTCAAAAAGATGTAACTACTATTTAGCAGGTATAAAAGAAAATGGGGCATATTTCGAAAACGTGACGGGAAATTTGAGTAAAATATATAAACAGATGGTTGATCCGACATTGTTGCTTAGTCATTTGAGAGAGGAATTAGAGACCGGGGATGACGAATTATAATCACATAAAAAATTTATTAGAGGAATTTGCTAATAAGTATGGACAGAATAATACAATAGAATCAAATCTGTCAGACTTGTCAGAAGACAAGTTGGAATCCAAGAATACAGGGATCAGACAGCTTGTTTATGGAAGTGACAAGAGAAATATGCAAGTGCTTGATATGGATGAGATTGCTCATAACGTATATCGAATAGCACGATTTCCGGAATCAACGAAAGAAGCGGAATCACCTGCATCGGCAGATGCTTTTGTAATTAGTGCGGATAATATTTGGTATTTTATAGAATTTAAAAATCAAAAAATATCTAAGGCAAAAGAAAGTGTAACGAAAAAGGCATATCAGAACTGGCATTGGCTTGTGGACATTTTGTATGAGATGAAAGATTGCTTGTCATATGATATCTTTAATTATGAGAATCCAATTGCATTTGCGAAAGAAAATGTGGTTTATATTTTAGTTGTCAGTGAGGAAAAAAATTATCCAGATGTGGAAAAGATACATAAATGTAGATTAGCAGGGGAAAAGTTCCGTCCGGAATATATGGAGAAACTGGAAAAATATATTTTTAAAGAGGCATATGTATATACACCTTTGATATTGGAACGGGAATTTGTAAAAAAGTTTGTGTATTAAAAATTCTCGAAATAATTTGAAAGGCAGAAATCCAATGATATTTGATTCATTTTCATTTATTTTCATATGTTTTATACCATCAGTACTAGCAGTACTGGTGATAGATAAAGTAGGGAGAAAGTATAGAATCAGGTTAGAAAATCTGATTCTTCTTTTATTCTCACTTTTGTTTTTGGCGTGGAGCGGAACGGTTTATCTCAAATCATTGATATTTTTAATTGTATTCAATTATGTGATTGGTATGCTAAAAGATAAATCAAAAGTAATGTTAGTATTAGGAATCATAGGAGATGTCGGAATACTGATCTATTATAAGTATCTATATTTGATTGTTTCGACATTAAATGGCTTCTTACATAAAGAATATGAATTATGGGATATCGTAGTTCCATTAGGTATTTCATTTATTGTTTTTGAGTGCATTTCATATTTAATAGATATCTATTTGGACAAGACAGAAAGATGTACAAATTTTTTGAACTTTGCATTATTTTTAGCATTTTTTCCAAAGTTAATAGAGGGACCGATTGTTCAGTATCATGACATGGAAGAACAACTGAAGAGGCGAAAGATTGAATTTGACAAAGTAGTCGGTGGAATTGAACGATGTATTATAGGATTATCGAAGAAGGTTCTTTTAGGAGACATTTTAAGCCATACATCTACCGGAATTTTCCAGATGGGGGAAGTAGATGCCGGAACAGCGTGGATTGCAGTTCTTTCTTATGCATTAGGATTGTATATGGACTTTTCGGGATATTCTGATATGGCAATTGGTATGGCTTCAATATTTGGCTTCTCTTTTAAAGAAAATTTTAATTTCCCGTATCTGAGTACGTCGGTTAGCGAATTCTGGAGACGATGGCATATCTCATTAGGCACATGGTTTCGAGAGTATGTATATATTCCGCTCGGTGGAAGTAGAAAAGGAAATGTTTATTTACATTTGTTTATAGTGTTTCTGATAACCGGAATATGGCATGGGGCTTCATGGGTATATCTCTTCTGGGGAATGTTTCATGGTATATGTGTTGTAATAGAACGATATATTATGAGAAAATCATGGTATCAAAAGATACCTGTATTTATAAAATGGGAAGTTACATTTCTATTGGTAAGTATAGGTTGGATTACATTTAATGTTACAACAATGAAAGAATTTTGGAAGTTTATTGGCTGTCTTGTGGGAATGGGACATGTTTCTTCATTTTCTGCAATGTATTATCTTACTCCGCGATTATTATTTATTTGGGGAGTTGTGATAGTTGGTATGATTATTTTCAGTCGTCCTAAGGTTCAGATTGTACTAAGCCGATGGAATGAACAGAGTGTAGTATTTAATGGTATAAAATATGCAATACTTTTGTTGTGTTTATATCTTTGCTTTATTACAACTGTATCAGAAGGCTATACACCATTTTTATATTTTCAATTTTAATAAAGGGACATGTACAAATGAAGAAGATAAAAATAATGAGAATGGGATTTCTGACAGTGCTAATAATTATGCTTGCAGTGCCAGTTATCGAATTTAATTTTAAAGAAAATTGTGCATCACCAATTGATAATCGAATGCTTACAGAGTGGGATTTACATGCAGAAAATATTACAGCAATGATAGATGATTATGTAAATGACAGAATAGGAATGCGTACGGAAGCAATTGAGGAGTATACATTGCTTAATGACAAAGTTTTTGGGATGATGATTCATCCGACCTACACATATGGTAAAAATGGTTATGTCTTTTTTCAGATGTCTATTGAAGAGCCGGAAGAGAACTTTTTTGACTTGTTTTGTGCATATTTGAGAAGAGTGCAAGATTATTGTGAGGAAAGAAATGTTTCTTTTATATATTGTCTAAATCCATCTAAAATAACAGTGTATGAACAATATCTTCCCAAAGGGTATCATTATAAAGATAAAGTAAATCAGATTATGCGTATTAAATTGGAAGAGTATGGAGTTAATTATATATCGAATGAAGAACTCTTGAAAGAAAAAAGTAAGAGTGAGCAAGTATATAACGTGAAATTTGATGCAGGACATTGGAATGATTGGGGCGCGTTTTATGGGACAAATCATCTGCTTGAAAAGGTCGCAGAATATTTTCCGGAAGTAAAGCCGCATGAAATATCAGATTTTGATATAGATTATGTAAACCAGGATAGTTTATTGGTTTCACATTTTCCAATAAATGAAGATGTACCTTATTTTTCGGATAAGGACGAACAATATATAGAAGATATTACTTCGCAATACGAGTCATTAAAACTAGATGAAAATTATCACGATATAGCGTGCCTTGTAAATAGAAAAGAAGGTGCTGAGGCGCTGCCAAAAGTATTAATGTTTCAGGGAAGCTATTATAATGAAAGGTATCGTTTTTTGGAATCTTCGTTTAAGGAATATGATGCAATTCATAATTACGAAAATTTTATTGATTTTGATTATTATTTTAATATTTTTCAGCCAGATTGTGTTATTCTGGAAACAGCAGAATATGCAACAAATGGAAACTATTTTTCTTATGAAGGATTGGAACACAAGCAATTAAATCATTGGCTGGATGTGGAACAACATGAGGATGAATTAGAGGCATTAGAGCAATATCCATATGATATTGAAGAAGCAGATCGTTTGGTGAAAATTGATGTAAACTTAGACGAAGGTGTATCAGCAGGATATTTGATTATGAAAGGTCGACAGTTTGATTTTGCAATCAGTGAGGATGGTACAGTTGCGGAATGTACTCTGGATAGGGAAAATTATGAGCCGGATGGGGCAAAGGTATTCTGGATCAGGTGAGCATGAATGGGACAAGGAGGAATGTTTGATTATGAAAAAAAGGATGAAAAAAATATGCAGCTTGTTGTTAGTTTCAACATTGATTTTTAGTGCTGTTGGTTGTGGAAAGAAAACAGAAGAACCGGAAAAAAAGAAAGAGACAAAAAAAACAACAGTAGTACAAGAAAAAAAGAATGAACCAAAAGAGGAAGAGGTTAAAGAAGAGATTCCGGCAAATCAGAATCTGCTTACGGGAATTCCGGATTTGACAGAAGGAGCAATTGGTAAGCGTCCGGTAGCAGTTATGGTTAACAATGTAGAAAAAGCGATGCCGCAGTATGGTATTGCAAAAGCAGATATTATTTTTGAAATTCCAGTAGAAGGAGACGTTACCAGATTTATGGCGTTGTATGGAGATTATACGACGTTGCCACAAATTTGTCCAATTCGAAGTTGCAGATATTATTTCCCGGCACTGGCACTGGGGTTTGATGCGTTTTATGTAAACTGGGGAATTGATGATAGTATTGCGGACTATTTGGCAGCATTAAACTTAGATCAGTTTGATGGCATGAATAATCCAGGTGGATTATTTGCAAGGGATCAGGAAAAATTGAATTCTGGATATGCATTGGAACATACAGCATATTTTGATGGACCTAAATTTGCAGAATACGTACAGACTAACGGAATTCGAACAGATTTGACAGAGGACAAACGTGACGCAGCGTTCCCGTTTTATGGCCTTAATGAGCAGATTAAACCAGAGGGTGCAGCATGTACTAATGTACAAATTAATTTTGGTGCACAGAGTGCAACATTTACATATGATGAAGCTTCTAAAACATATTTAAAACAGATAAATGGAAATCCACAGGTGGATGCAAGGGAGAATACACAACTTGCATTTACAAATGTATTTGTTTTGGAAACAGATATTTCTGTTCGTGATGAAGTTGGTCATAAACAGTTGGATTGGGATGGTGCTTCGGATTCTGTAGGGTATTATATTTCCAATGGAGCGGTGCAGAAAATTCACTGGATGAAGGATGAGAATAATGAGTGGTCAAGGTTAAGATTTGTTGATGAAAGCGGTGCAGAAATAAAACTTAATCGCGGAAAAACTTATATTGCATTGAATTATAGAAATCAGGCAACCTTTCAGTAGATAAATAAACGCTTGACATTCTTTGAAAATTTGCTATAATAGTTCACGTTGAAAAAATAATAATTTTAGTACAAATGGTAGTGAAATAACGGCGGGTGCTGTTCAAGCGAAAGTTTGGAACAGCACTCGTTTTTTGTCGAGAAAGTTTCATGGCAGGGATATCTGCATGAAAAAGCATCTGCAAAATGTCTGAAATGATACCGTGAAATAAGCTGTCTGGATTAGGAGGAGAAAAATGCCACAGAATAAGAGAGAGAGTTTAATTTTTACTGTCATGATGTGTTTCACAATGGTTTTTGTAATGAGTATTTACAATGTTTCGCTTCATATGGGCGGTCTGTCTATGAAGTCAGTGCAGCAGGCATGGCTGGGATTTCCGATTGCATATATTTTTGCAATGTGCTGCGACTGGTTTGTAGTATCGAAAGCTGCAAAAGGTTTCGCATTTCGTTTTCTTGTAAAACCAGGTGATAAAGGGTTGAAGATTGCAATCTGTGTATCTTGTTGCATGGTTATCCCGATGGTAATTATTATGTCATTATATGGAGCATTTGAAGTTGCTATAAGTCAGAGCCTGTGGAGTCAGATTGGAATTATCTGGCTGACTAATATTCCGAAGAACTTTATAGTTGCATTGCCACTGCAGTTGTTGGTTGCAGGGCCACTGGTAAGAAAAGTATTCCGTACAGTATTTCCAGAGGGAAAAGTATTAGCTTAATAAAATAGTATGAAAATGGATAAAATGAGTCTGCAGTTTTCAGGTGAAAATTGCAGGCTCATTTTTCTTGCTATACATATAACAAAAAGGTATACTTTTAAGAAAGAGAAAAATTAAGACAAGGAGAAATTGCCATGCGAAAACAGTTCTGTGTTACGGGAACTTGTATACCAGAGAAAAACTATATGGTTGATATCAGTGCCAGAATAGAGAAAATTACAAAAGAGTATATTGAAAATGGTCAGTATTTTACCATCAATTGTGCCAGACAGTATGGCAAAACAACAACCCTGTATTTGTTGGAACGAAAATTACGAGAAAATTATCTTGTTTTAAGCTTAAGTTTTGAGGCAGCGGATGAATACTTCGAATCACTGTCAAGTTTGGCGGAAGGGTTGATTTTAGATATTGGAGAATGTCTCAGACAACAAAATGTGAGAAAAGAATTGATAGAAGAATGGGAAAGTCCAATTTTGGAAAAATTTCCGATGCGTTCATTAGGAATGAAAATCAGTTCTTTGTGCGGGGCAAGTGAAAAGAAAATTGTCTTGATGATAGATGAGGTTGACAAAAGTTCGGACAACCAGATCTTTTTATCTTTTCTGGGATTATTGCGGGAGAAGTATTTAAGATGGCAGCAGGGAAAAGATGATACATTTCAGTCTGTTATTTTAGCAGGTGTATATGATGTAAAAACTTTAAAATTGAAGTTACATCCAGATGAAGAACCCAAATACAATAGTCCGTGGAATATTGCGGCTGATTTTACAATAGATATGAATTTTACAGCTGATGATATTAAAACAATGCTAGAACAGTATGAGAGTGATAATCAGACGGGGATGGATATTAATGCAATGAGCCAAAAATTATTTGAGTATACTTCGGGATATCCATTTCTTGTTTCGAAAATTTGTCAGATTATGGACGAGCGACTTCGGGAGGATGAGCGATTCTCTGACGCAAAAGATATATGGACTTCAAATGGAATGTTGGCTGCAATAAAAATTCTTTTAAAAGAACAGAATACGTTATTTGATGATATGACAAAGAAATTAATGGATTATCCTGATTTACGGGACTTAATTCAGAGTATTCTTTTTGGTGGAATCAGTATTCCGTTTAAAAGAGGCGTGCCGATGATTGATTTGGGAGTTACTTTTGGTTTCTTAAAAGAACGAGATGGTCTGATTGCGGTTGCAAATAGAATATTTGAAACACAGATGTATGATCAGTTTTTAGCGGAAATGTCAGTGGATAATAAATTGTATGCAGAGGCAGAAGCGGAGCGAAATCAATTTATTGTAGCAGGTATGCTTCAGATGGATTTAGTAATGAAAAAGTTTTATGAACATTTTTCGGAGATATATTCTGACAATGACCAGAAATTTATAGAAGAAAAATAAGGGAGTGCAGGAACTGGAATATAAAGGGAAAAGAATAGTAGAAGTTGTTGTATGAGAAAGTATGGAGGTGAGTGCAGTATGGCAAGGACAATCGGTATCGGGCAGCAGGATTTTGCAGATATTCGACGAGATAAATTATTTTATATAGACAAGACGAAGTTTATAAAAGAATGGTGGGAGAGCAAAGACAGTGTTACGCTGATTATCAGGCCACGCCGATTCGGAAAGACACTTACGATGAGTATGTTGGAAGAATTCTTCTCTGTGAAATATGAAGGAAAATCGGAATTATTTCAAGGTCTTGAAATCTGGCAGGGAGAAGAGTACAGAAGTATGCAGGGAACCTGGCCGGTTATTAGCTTATCTTTTGCAAATGTGAAAGAGCCGACATACGAGATGGCAAAAAGGCGAATCTGTCAGATTCTTACAGACATTTATAATAAGAATCAATTCTTGCTGAAAAGCGGGTTGCTGACAGAAGAAGAAATCGCATATTTCAAAGGCATCTCTACGGATATGGATGAAATCAATGCGACGATGGCATTGCATAAAATGTCGGATTTCCTTTCGAGATATTATAAAAAGAAAGTGATTATTTTGTTGGATGAGTACGATACTCCGATGCAGGAGGCGTATGTGGAAGGATATTGGGAGCAACTGGTATCATTTACGAGAAGTCTGTTCAATGCCAGTTTCAAGACAAATCCATTTTTAGAACGGGCTCTTATGACAGGAATTACAAGAGTGAGCCGAGAATCTGTATTTTCAGATTTGAATAATCTGGTTGTAATTACAACGACGTCGAAGGCATATGCAGATAGCTTTGGATTTACAGAAGAGGAAGTATTTACGGCATTAAAAGAATATGGTCTGGAAGAGAAAAGGCAGGAAGTAAAGAACTGGTATGATGGATTTACATTCGGAGAAGTGCACGACATTTATAATCCGTGGTCCATTCTGAATTATCTAAAAACAGGAAGAATGTCACCATATTGGGCAAATACAAGTAGTAACCGATTCATTGGAGCATTGGTACGGGAGAGTGGACGTAATCTAAAAATAAAGTTTGAAGATTTGCTGAAAGGTAAAGAAATTTACACAACGCTGGATGAGCAAATTGTATTTAGTCAGTTGCAATCTTCGGCAACCGCAATTTGGAGTATGCTTCTTGCCAGTGGATATTTGAAAGTGACAAAGCATGAAATTGATGAGCGGACAGGAAGAGATTATTATCATCTGGCATTGACAAACAGAGAAGTGCAGTTGATGTTTGAAAGTATCATTCAGGACTGGTTTGCAGATGTGACAGAGGACTATAATGATTTCATTATTGCATTATTACAGGGAAATGTTTCTGCAATGAATCAGTATATGAATCAGGTAACAAAAGCGATGTTTAGTTACTTTGATACGGGAAAAAGAGTCTCAGATGCAGAGCCGGAAAGATTTTATCATGGATTTGTATTAGGTTTGATGGTTGAGTTGGAAGGAAGATATGATATTACATCTAATAGGGAGAGTGGATTTGGGCGATATGATGTGATGCTGGAGCCGCTTGAGAAATCGGATGATGCAATTATTATTGAATTTAAAGTCCGGGATGTGAATACTGAGAAAACGCTGGAAGATACAGTGCAGACTGCACTTACTCAGATAAAAGAAAAACAATATGCGGCAAGTCTTGAAGCAAAGGGAATCTCGAAGGATAAGATTCGAAAATATGGCTTCGCTTTTGAAGGAAAGATGGTGCTGATAGGGGAAAATAAGTGATTGGATAATAAAAGACCTTCGCTAATTACACTTAGAACATAGGGACCATTTAGGGACGGAGTTTAGTGGCTTTTTTGCAAAAAAGCCACTAAACTCCGTCCCTGTCTGGTAATCTAATAATATGTCGGATTTTCAAAAAGAAACAACATGGACTTTCTATATTTGTTTCGTTACACTTATTTTAGAGTAAACAATTGTATGAAACGAAAAGGAAGTATAACGATATGAAAACAACAGAAATCAATATTCGTGACCCATATATCCTTGTTCATGAGGGCAAATATTATTTATATGGAACAAGAAGTGCAACCTGTTGGGGACCGGCAGATGGGTTCGATTGCTATGTAAGTGAAGATAAAGAAAACTGGGAAGGTCCGATTGAGATTTTCCACAGACCGGAAGGATTTTTTGCTGATCAGAATTACTGGGCACCGGAATGCATTTATCATGCAGGGGCTTTTTACTTGATTACGACGCTTGGTGGTTCAGACAGAAAAAAGGGAATCTATGTATTACGTTCAGAGCAGCCGACAGGACCTTTTGAAGTATACAGTGAACGGATTACACCAAAGGATTGGGCATGTATTGATGGAACGGTATATATTGAACAGGGAGTACCATATTTGATTTTCTCACATTCTTTTGAAGATACGCCGGATGGAGATATGTGTCTGTTGAAAATGTCATCGGATTTGAAACAGGCAGATGGAGAGCCGGTGACATTATTCTCTGCGGCAGAGGCAGTGTGGGCGAAGCCGGTTCCATTTGCAAAAGCAGAGTTTGGAATGGACGGAGATGTATACTTTACGGATGGGCCATGTGTGATGAAGATGGAAGATGAGAAGCTCTATATGACATGGTCGAGCTGGAGTACTTGTGGATACGCAGTTGGAGTAGCAGTGTCAGATAGTGGTAAGGTGGAAGGCCCTTGGAGACAATTGGAAGAGCCACTGTTCCCGGAGAATGGTGGTCATGGCATGCTATATAGAGATGCTGACAGCCTGAAATTTACATTGCATTATCCGAATGATAAATATAAAGAGCGTCCAATTTTCAGAACGGTTGTTTTGAAAGATGGAAAATTAAAATTGGAGGAAAGATAGATGTTAGAGCAGAGATGGAATGAAGATTGGAAATTTTGGGTAGACAAAGATTCATTTGCATTGGTTTGGGATATCCCGGAAATTGCAAGAGATATCACGCTTCCTCATGATGCAATGATTGAAAAACCGGCACATGCGGATAGTTTAAACGGAGGAAATACGGGCTTTAGGGATGGAGACATTTATACTTATGTGAAAATGCTTCATGCACCGGAAGAATATAAAGAAAAAACAGTGACATTAAAGTTTGAAGGTGTGTACATGAACGCTTTTGTATATGTGAATGGACAGCTTGCGGCTAAGAGTCCATTTGGCTATACAACGTTTTACGCACCGCTCAATGACTTCTTAAAATACGGCGAAGACAATGAAATTCGTGTGCAGGTGCGTGCAGGTGCGATGACAAACAGCCGTTGGTATTCAGGTGCTGGAATTTATCGAGATGTGTATCTTCTGGAATCTGGTCTTACGCATATTGTGCCGGAAGGTGTTCAGGTTAAGACGGAAAATGCGGATGACGCATATGCGACATTGCGAGTGACGACAGAACTGGAAAATAAAGCAGCAGTGCTACAGGATTTGGTTATAGAGACAGTAATTAAAGACAATGAGGAAAATGTAGTTGCGAAAGAGTGTACATCAGCAACAATATTTGCTGGAGAAAACAGAACACTGAAACAGAGAATTCTCGTAGAAAATCCAGAACTTTGGAGTGCAGAGAATCCAAAACTTTATACTGTTGAGACAAAAGTATATGAGAATACAGAAGCAAAAGAGCTGTTAGATGAGGCAGTTGATACTTTCGGTATCCGTACACTTGCGGTTGATGCAAAACGTGGATTCCGTGTTAATGGCAAGACTGTAAATTTACGTGGCGGCTGTATTCATCACGACAGCGGACTTCTTGGAGCAGCTACCTATGAAGATGCACAGTATCGTCAGATCCTGAGAATGAAAGAGGCTGGATTTAATGCAATCCGTATGTCTCATCATCCAATGGCGCCGGCTATGCTTCGTGCCTGCGATGAGATCGGTATGTATGTCATGGATGAAACATTTGATATGTGGAACCGTCTCAAATCCAACTATGACTATGGTCTGTATTTCCAGGAATGGTGGGAAAAAGATGTGACAGCAATGGTGAGAAAAGATTATAATCATCCATCGGTTATTCTTTATTCTGTTGGAAATGAGATTCCGGAAATAGGAACAGATAAGGGTGCACAGACCTGTCAGGAATTAAGTGATAAGATTCGTTCTTTGGATGATACAAGATATACACTGGCATCTATCAATGGTGTATTTGCGGCAGGAGATAAAGTGGATCAGATTGTGGCAGATGTTGTTGCAGGTTTGAGTGCAGAGGGAAAACTTGATGGAAATGTAAATGATTTTATGACTTTGATGGATGGTCATCTGGATGAGATTGTTGTACATAAAATTATCAGTGAACGTCTGGAAAAGGCCTGCGCGGGTGTGGATATTGCGGGTTATAATTATATGACAGCACGTTATGAGCAAGATGGAAAAGCATATCCAAACCGTGTCATTGTAGGGAGTGAGACCTATCCACCGGAGATTGCACGAAACTGGGATTTGGTAGAGCGTTTGCCACATGTAATCGGTGATTTCACTTGGACAGGATGGGATTATATAGGAGAAGCAGGTGTAGGAATTCCTGCATATAAATGGGGCGAAGGTGGATTTGGAGCCGCATTTCCTGCACAGTTAGCATATCCGGGAGATTTTGATATTACAGGTTTCCGACGTCCTGCATCTTATTATAGAGAAGCAGTATTCGGACTGCGCAAAAAACCGTATATTGCAGTGCAGAACCCGACACATTACGGAGAATTTTTGATTAAGACGCCTTGGGTTATCAGTGATGCCACTGCAAGTTGGAACTGGGATGGCATGGAAGGAAAGCCTGCTATCGTAGAAGTATATGCACAGGGTGATGAAGTGGAACTGTTATTAAACGGAACTTCTCTTGGCAAGAAAGCAGCCGGAAAAGAGGCAGGATTCCGTACATTATTTGAGACAACATATGAACCTGGAATATTGACAGCAATTTCTTATGAAAATGGGCAGGAAATCGGAAGAAGTGAACTCGCAACAGCGGGAGCTGAAAGAGCACTTTGTGTAGAGAAAGAAGAGTATGTTGGATTAAAGAACGCAAAGCAGGAACTTGTTTATGTTCAAGTTGAAATGCGCGATCAGAATGGTGTATTGGCGGCAGACGACAATCAGAAAATCACACTGTCTGTTGACGGAAAAGTGGAAGTGCTTGGATTTGGAAGCGGAAATCCAAAACCAAATTATAACTTCAATGAAGGCACGACAGAACTGTTTGGAGGACGTGCACAGATTATTGTGAAAAAACCGGAAGGTAAAGCGACATTAACTGTTACAGCAGAAAATGGAATCGAGGGCAAAGTGGAACTATAAGCCAGCGGGAGACCATTTGGGGACGGGGTTTAGTGGCTTTTTTGCGAGCAAAAAAGCTACTAAACCCCGTCCCCAAATGGTCCACCAACCCCGTCCCCAATGTCGCAATTTCCACTTTCAAATGTCCTCTGGTGCGCTGTTTACCAGAAATAATATTTGCTATGCTAAGCACAGATACAACAAAATCATACGGACGTGAGATGAAACATTTCTTAAAAAAGAAAGAATGTCGGATATATATGAAAATATGTCGGAAATAAAAAGCGAATAATAAAAAATGTCGTATTTGAATTAATTTATTACATATGAATATGTGTCGGATTGTACTACAATAAAGACATCTTAAGAGAGAGAAAGAAATCTCAACGTAAGTAAAATAAAAGAAAAAGGAGTGTAGTAAAATGGCTAATGAAAAAACAGCAAAAACAGTCGTAAAAGACGAAGTCGGCACAGCGTTTAAATGGTTCCATGCAACATCGGCAAACGGGGGAGCTATGTTGATGGCAGCTGTAATTGCCAGTTATTTCTCTGTGTATATGACAGATACATTGAAAATTCCGGCAGCAGCAGCGTCTGCTATTATGTTTGTAGCAACTTTATGGGATGCAATCAATGACCCAATGATGGGAGTTATTGCAGACAGAACAAAATCAAGATGGGGACGTTATCGCCCATATTTCATTTTTGCTCCAATCTTGTTGACATTCTTCGCAACAATGATTTGGATTGATTGGGGATTTGCATCAACAAGTATAAAAGTTGCATATGTATTAATTATGTATATCGGTTATGGAATGACAGTAACAATGTACACAATGCCACAGATGGCAATCCTTCCTGCAGCAGTTCGAAGCAATGAACAGAGAAATATGATCATTTCTTTAGGTGCAGGTGTATGTGCAACAGTATTTACAATTGGTAATACATTTACAGCAAATATTACAGGATTCTTCAATAATATCGGATTCAAAAATGGATATGTTCCATTTATGTTAATTTGTGGCGTGTTTGCATTTATCTCATTCTGGGGATTATTTGCAACATCAAAAGGAAAAGAAAAATATTTGGTAGAGCCAGAAGACATCCGTTAAAAGAAATCGGACGTGTGTTGAAATACAAAGAAGTATGGCCAAACTTAATTGCATGGGTTATGGCATCTATGGGATATGGAATGATGTTTTCAACATCGGTATATTACATAATGTATTACTGGGCAAGACCGGATCTTATCCCTGTATACATGGGAGTTATCTCTATTGGAGCTTTAATTTCAATGGTTGTATTAATGCCAATTTTCTTGAAAGTATTTAAGACAGGACAGAAAGCGTTATTTGTATCACAGGCATTATCAATCGTAGTGTATGTGATCTTATTCTTCGCAGGAAAAACAAACTTTGTATTCTTGTGCGTACTGACATTCATTTCAGCTTGTACAGCATCTATGCAGAATGCATTGGTTAATGTATTAGTAAATGATACAATCGATTTTATTATGTTGAAAGAAGGAAAATCTTCTAACGGAGTTATCTCTTCAATCAAAGGATTTGCACAGAAATGTGGTAACACAATCGTAAGTTCTGGTATACTTGCAGTACTTTCTATTTCAGGATATATTGCAGGAGCGATTGGACAGCAGCCAGAATCAGCAATGTTTGCATTGAATTTCTTAAAATTCGGTGCACCATCATTAACAGGTATTATCTTGATTATCTGTGTTGTTAAGAGCCCAATGAACAAATATGCAGAAGATATTGCAGCTATGAAAGTGAAAATGGGTGAAAAGTAGGCCAAACAGGGACGGAGAAAAGTGGCTCTCAGCCACTTTTCTCCGTCCTAATTAACATTATAGGAAAAGGAGACGTATAGTATGAAAACATTCGGATTGAATCCATATTTACCATATTGGGAAAATGTACCTGACGGGGAGCCACATGTATTTGGATATATTCGGAAGCCATGATAAACAGGACGGTGATTCATTTTGTGAAGAAGACTATGTAGGCTGGAGTGCACCGATAAATGATTTAGGAAACTGGAGATGCGAAGGCGTTATCTATAAGAAAGAGCAAGATCCGATAAATGGGGCATCTTATGATAAAGAGATTCCTGCATATGATGATGCAATGGATGCAGAAGGAATGCTGCATAATTTGTATGCGCCAGATGTAGCACAGGGACCGGATGGAAGATATTATTTATATTATGCTCTGGATTTTGTAAATGTGATTTCGGTTGCAGTGTGTGATACTCCGGCTGGACAATATGAATTTTTAGGATATGTGACAAGAGCAGACGGAAGTGTTCCAAATATCGGACGCTGGTTTGATCCGGCGATTTTATCGGAAGAAAGCGGCAATTACCTGTATTATGGATTTTCACCATCTTTTCGATTTCCAGGAATGGAAACGTTGGAAATTCCGGGAGCAATGATGGTGAAACTGGCGGATGATATGCATACAATTATCAGTGAACCGGTTTGCGTTGCTAATGGATATGATACAGCGAAGGGAACAGACTATGAGGAACACCCTTTCTTTGAGGCATCCAGTATTCGTAAATTTGGTGAATGGTATTATTTTGTATATTCAAGTCAGCAAATGCATGAACTGTGTTACGGAATATCAAAAATTCCGGAAGGTCCGTTTGAATATAAGGGCATAATTGTATCAAACGGAGATATCGGATATCAAGGAAATGAGCTGGCTACAAACTATTATGGAAACAATCATGGCGGATTGGTTGAAATAAATGGAAAACATTATATTTTCTGGCACAGACATACACATGGAAGAGCATTTTCAAGACAAGGCTGTGCGGATAAAGTGGAGATTTTGGCAGATGGAACAATCTCGCAGGTAGAGATGACAAGCTGCGGATTGAACGATGGAGCATTGCCTGCAAGAGGAAAATACGAAGCTTATATCGCATGCTACTTGACAGAGGAAGAGCGAACAAAAGTCGGATTGGTGCTTGGAATGGGCGGCGGTCCGGGAGAGGCGAAACCAGAGTTGCCGGAGACGATGCCATACATTACAGAAGAGCAGGATGAAGGCTATGAGCATGGATGCAAGCCGTATATCTGCAATATGCGAACAGGTACGGTAGTCGGATTCAAGTATTTTGAATTTGACGGAACGGAAAAAGAAATTGCACTGGAGCTTCGTGGAATCGGTAAAGTGGAAGTATCGGTTGACGCGCCGGATGGAGAAGTTGTTGCAGAGGCAGAGAATACAGATGAGATATGGAATGGTGTTTCAACGGCATTGAAAACGACAGAGGGAGTTCATGCGTTGTATGTGAAATGTGTGGATGGCAAGCTGGATTTTGCGAGTGTTGAGATGAAGTAGAACCATTTGGGGACGGGGATTAGTGGACCATTTGGTCTCTGTCTGGTCTAGATAAGTTGTAGTTTTTTACAATAATGATAAATCCCATCTTCCGCTACATGACCGCAGATATCGTCTGCAACAGATTTCAACTCTTCGGAAGCGTTTGCCATAGCGATACCATGTCCAACGGTTTGAAGCATTTCGATGTCATTGTTGCCATCACCGAAAGCCATGGCCTCGGATTTATCCAAATGATAATATTCCAACATTTTTTCAATTCCGGCACCTTTCCCGCCATTAGCAGGGATGATGTCAATAGCACGGTCCCACCAGGCAGTGATTTTAGAATGTTGAATATTTTGCATCAAAGCAGGATAGTCATTTTCGCAACATCCTAACATAATCTGATAGATTTCGTCATTGGCTATTTTATCAAATTCATCTGATACATTTACTTCTAATTTAGCAAAAGAAAAATATTCTACTAAATCATCATCTTTTCCATTCGCAATCAGATTGTCTTTTGTCGCAAGAGCCAAAGGACGGTGGATATCAGTGGCATTTTGGATAAATGTATGTACATCTGTTGTATGAATTGGATTACTGAAAATGGTATGGCTTTTATCAAAGCAGTAGGAACCATTAAAAGTAAGATATGCGTCGAATTCGATTCCTTCAAAATGCGGAAGTGCAAGCGGAGTTCTTCCTGTTGCAATACAGATTTTAATATTGTTTTCTTTGAGCTGCTTTAATGCTTCCAACATTTTTGTAGAAATCTGTTTTGTATTCATATCAATTAAAGTTCCGTCAATGTCAAAAAAGATAATTTTTATAGGATTCATGGTTGTCACCTCGGTTTGATTTCTGTAGTTTTAAACTTCGTCCCTGTCTTGTTCTATTTTATCGCAAATGGTACAAATGCCGGTTCTTCATCTTTATGCTGTTTACGATACTCTTGCGGTGACATTTTATAAGCAGAGCGGAAAACTCTGGAAAAATGGTCTGCGGAATTATAGCCAATCCGTTCTGCGATTTCTCCGACTTTTAAGCTGGTATTTAGAAGATAATCAATAGCATCGGATAAACGAAGTCGTTTGATCAATTCAGTGAAAGTAAGTCCGGTATTCTGCTTGATCAGTGTGCACAGATGAGGTTCGCTGTAATGGAACAAATCCGCCAGGGATGATAGCGTCAAAGTCTGGTAGTTATGCTGGATATACTGCAGTACAAGAGAAAAGTCAGCGCCCATCTCGTAGTTATAGAATTGAATTGTCTGGCTGTAACTACGAAGAAGTGCAGAAAACATCAAATTCACATAACTGATACAGCAGGCATTACTGTACATGTCTTTTTTGCTGCTTTCAATCATCATATTACGAATATATTTTTTGATGACTGAATTATTGTTGGTAAAGAACATTAAATAATTTGCATGACTATCGCCGTGCAAAATGGTTCGGAAGAAGTAGGATAGTAAATCTTTTCTTGTCATAAGCGAAAAGAATGTCGTATCAAATGTGCTCTTTCGAATACAAATGGTAAATACAGTTGAGTCATCCTCGATAAGAAAATCATGCTTTGAGTTTGGAGCAATAATACAAAGCTCACCTTCTTTCATAATATGTTCTTCTTGTTCAAAGATGAATTTACCTTGCCCATTAGCAATAAAATTAATCTCAAAATAAGTATGTCGATGGAGATTTGGTCGAGTATAACGAGGGTGTCGGATAACAAAAACATCTCTTGAATTTGGAATCAAATCTGCTTCTTCAACAGTTGGAGCCAATGGCGAACCATCGTACATAGTAAGCGTTAAGGGCAGAGAATCTACAATCTTGTCGAATTCGGCATCGGTCATATTATCATAATCTCCGGTTAAATCCGGAGCAGAAACAGAATCATAAAGCAATCCCTTATTGTATAAATATTCGGTCATTTCCGGAAATTGCAAACGATTTCCAGTTCGATAATAATATGCTTTCATGTGAGATTGAAATTCACCATAGGTCATATAATAAGCCATTAAAATACCTCCAAGATAATAGTAAGTAATGAGTTATGATATGGATAAAAATATCCGGATGCGATGTTTATATTGTAGCAGAGGGAAGATGGTTCTGGCAAGAAAAGAATCTGAAAAAAGGTCGGATTAAGAAAGAAAATCCAATCAAGGAGAGAATCGGAATGTTAAATTCCACTTGCAACGAGATTGGTTATATGCTATTCTAAATCCGCTCAGATGATATTCGTTCATCTGTAAAGAAATCTATAAATCAAATCGGTATTGCAGTTCAAAAGCTCAATTATTCGAGCAGATAATCCGATGAAAGCAACAAAGCAAAAACTGTGAATTAAAAATGTATACAGGGACTTTCGTAGGTGGAATCTATATGATAAACTATGTCTAATAGGAATTCTTGTATCTTTTTTACAGTTGTGCTGTCACAAAAGAGAGGAGAATTCAATGAGAAAAACAAGTAAACCAAAGAAAACAGACAAATTTATAATGTTACCCACCGTTGATTTCTGTTTTAAAGAGTTGATGCAGGATGAGAAGGTACGAAAGGGACTGATAGCAGCATTGTTAAATGTTAATCCGAATGAGATTGAATCAACAACGTTGATGCCCACGATTCTCAGGAAGAGATATACTGAGGACAAATATGGAATCTTAGACGTACGCGTTAAGTTGAAAAGTGGTGTTCAAATTGATTTGGAAATGCAGGTCGAATCGTATGAATTCTGGGAGAATCGTTCCATTTATTATGTGAGTAAAATGTATACTGATCAGATTAAAGAAGGCGAAGATTACGATAAACTTCAAAAATGTATTCAGGTAAGTATCTTATGTTTTCCATTGTTTAAAGACGACGATAAATGTTATCGGAGAATTGCTTTCTGTGATACAGAATCAGGAAAAGAGTATTCAGACCTTATGGAGTTGCACGTACTCGAACTTTCAAAATTACCTCCTGAGCAGCAAGATGAAACAGACATCATGAAATGGATGCGTTTCTTCGGTGGGAAATGCGAGGAGGATTTCAAAAAGATGGCAGAAAAGGATGAATATATTGGAGAAGCATATGAAGTATTAAAAAATATGAGTGAAGATGAAATAAAGCGAATGGAGTATGAAGCTCGCCAAAAAGCAATTCGGGATTATAATTCTTATATGCATAGTGCTGAGAGACGCGGAATTAAGCTTGGCAGGGATGAGGGCATTGAGATTGGAAGGAATGAAGGAATTAAGCTTGGCAGAGAAGCATTATTGAAACAGCAAGTTAAAAAGAAACTTTCTAAAGGGCAAAGTGTAAAAGTTATAGCCGAGGACTTGGTAGAAGACATTGACGTTATACAGAAAATCGTAGATGAATTAGATAAAGAATAAGTGTTTAACTGGTACTTTGTAAAAATTCAGTACGAAAATTTACAGGTATAAAGACGAGCCCTTGCAAATTTTGGAAAATCAGCAAGGGCTCGTTTTATACCTATCAGTCTTAAAATAATTTTTCAATATCTTCCACAATCTGCTCCGCAGTTAAGTGATTCTCTTTGAGAACTTCTGATGCATCGTAGCGGTCGAGGAATTCTTTCTTAAGTCCAAAGTTCAACGCTTTTATATCACTATCACCATAGAATCGGGCAATTTTTTCACCAAATCCGCCGTCCAAAATACCATCTTCTAATGTGATTACGATATCGTGATTCTCTTTTAGGCTTTCTAACAATTCGTTATCTACACCGGTGATATAATATGGATTGATGACAGTTGCTTTTACATTCTGTTTTTTCTCTAATTCCACTGCAATTTCATTTCCAAGAGAATAGAATGTTCCAAGTCCAATGATTGCAACGTTACTTCCTTCCTGAGTTACTTCGTATTTGTTCAGTTTTGAGAAGTCTTTTGTTACAGTTTTTCCATTGGAAAGTACGGCACCACCAGGAAGACGGATTGCAACAGGATGTTCATTTTGTTCAATACTCCAATCCAGCATTGCCAGATATTCTTCTTTGGTAGTTGGTGCGAGATATACCAGGTTCGGAATATTGGCCATCATTGGAATATCGTAAAGCCCAAGATGTGTGACATCGTTCATTCCATATATAGAACCCCAGAATGTAATAATCGTTGCAGGACTATTATTGATACACAAATCCTGTGCCAACTGGTCGTAAGTTCTCTGTACAAATGTGCTGTATACTCCATATACAGGTTTACCGCCATTTGCAGCAATACCAGATGCAAGTGCAACGGCTGTTTCTTCAGCAATTCCGACATCAACAAACTGTTTTCCGGCTTCTTTTCTCTTATCTTCTGTGAAGCCGAGAACGGTTGGAGTTCCGGATGTAATTGCGACTACTGCAGGATCTTCTTTCATTTTCTTCAAAAGATATTCTGCTGTAATATCTGAGAAATCTTCTCCTTCCGGAATATAAAGAGGCTCACCTGTTTCGATTTTGAATGGACCGCTGAAATGCCACTGCTCTTTGTGTTCTTCGGCAGGAGCATAGCCTTTTCCTTTTAATGTGTTGATGTGAACGACAACCGGTTTTTTGCTATCTTTTACTTTTTCAAATGCAGCAATCAAATCTGCAACATCATTTCCATGCTGAACATAGCAATAATACAGTCCCATTGCCTTGAATAAGTTACATTCTGCTTCACCATTTGTATCGCGGAGCAGTTTCAGATTGCTGTACAGTCCACCATGATTTTCTGCGATGGACATGTCGTTGTCATTTACAACGATAATCAGATTGCCGTCAAGTTCCGCAGCATAATTCAGTCCTTCGAGAGCTTCACCGCCACTTAAAGAACCATCTCCGATCACAGCAATGACATTGCCGTTTTCTCCTTTCAGGTCTCTTGCTTTTGCAAGACCGCATGCAAGGCTGACAGAAGTAGAAGTATGTCCTACTGTAAAATGATCGTGTTCGCTTTCGTTTGGATTGCTGTATCCGGATACGTCATCGTAATGGTCTTCATATAAATAAGCGTCTTTTCTTCCGGTCAACATTTTATGCGGGTAAGTCTGGTGAGAAACATCGTAGACAATCTTGTCTTTTGGTGATTCAAAGACATAATGCATGGCAATGGTTGCTTCTACCATACCAAAGTTTGGTCCGAAATGTCCGCCATGGATACTTGCTCTTTTGAGCAGAGCCTGACGCATCTCTTCAGCCATAGCTGTCAGTTCTTCTGTATTTAATTTCTTAACATCTTCAGGTCCGTTAATTTTTTCAATATACATAATTCGCAAAAACTCCTTTTCTTCAAAATGTCATGTTGGGTATACTTCGTTATAGCTTAAAGAAAAGCTGTATAACAGAATATTGTTTACGAGAAATAGAAGCAAACAACAACTGTAAGTTACAATATAACACCTGAAGTTAACTTTAGGTCAAGAGGATTTTGTGGAATTTTTGAAGAATTTTGGGAAGGGGAGAATGTGAAAAATATAAGTTTAATTAGGGGGCGCGGAGCGGGGAATATAAAAACAGCCCAGCCACAGTAGTGACTGAACTGTTTTTAAACATTTAGGGATTATAAAGTTTTAAGTTGTTCTCTATAAGTAATAATACTTCCATATTTACCGCGTACACGACAAAGTTGTGGGGCCTTAGGGTCCATCTCGATATAGCGGTGATTCAGTTTCTCGTCAGGTTCTACTTCTTTGTTATAAATAGCGTGAATCAAATCAATATAATCGTTCAGATAACTTTTGGCAATCGGAGCACCATTATGATTTGGGAGCAGATAATCGAATTCAGTGGAAAGTGACAGGATTCGTTCTGTATTTTCCAAAAAGTTATCAAGTACAGTTTTTAAATCATAATTAATATCTGGGTTGTGAGAGTTGTCAAATAGATTGACCTGTGCAGCTTCCATATCATCTCCACAGAAGAACATACGATGACTTCTGTCTAAGAAAAATAAGCTGCTGTTGCAGTGAGCCGGTTTAACATCCAGAATCTCGATTGTACGATTACCAAGTTCGATGGTGTCGCCATCGCCAATATAGACTTTTTCATAATCTGCATGTGGTAGTTTAGTAATATCAAAAGGAACCATGCCAGGATTTTCTACAGATGCTTTGTCCAACTCAGCTCCTTTACTCATGTAGACTTGTTCAAATTCTCCATTACCTGCGGCATGATCCGGATGATAGTGAGTGTTAGCGACAACAATCGGTTTGTCGGTTAATTTTTCAACATAAGCTCGAAGATTGCCAACACCATATCCTGTGTCGATCAAAAGTGCTTTTTCGTCACCTTCTAATAAATACATGTTTTCAGTTCCGTTCATGAAATTAATGATCCATGTCTGCTCATCCAGCTTCCAGGACATATAACTTCCAAAGATTTCTTCTAATGATGGTTCCATAAAATTTTCCTCGCTTTTTATTTTAAATTATAGAAAGAACGAAAAGAAAATGCCATGTAGGATTTTATGGGAAATCCGGCATATTTTTAATTCATATCAGGGGTGAGCCTTAGGGACGGGGTTTAGTGGCTTTTTTTGCGAGCAAAAAAGCCACTAAACCCCATCCCCAAGGCTCTCTAAAAATGAAAATAAGTCGGATTAATAAGAAAATTCTACATGGAAGAAAGTTTATTATTTAGATAAAATGATATTGTAAAAACAGTACTGTTCATGAATATAGCAGTACACAGGATCGAAATAATATGAGAAACAAAAAGAATAAAAAAAGTAGAATAAAGACGGAGGTTTGAGAGATGTTTGATTACAAAGCAAAGCCATTTCATTTGACAGATGAAGAAGAAAAATGGGTGGAAGATACTTATGAGGAAATGAGTCTGGAAGAAAAAATTGGACAGTTATTTTGCCCGATTGTATTTACGAAGGATGAAAATGAGTTAAGAGAATTGGTTCGGACAAAACATATCGGTGGGATGTTATATCGGGAAGGTCCGGGTGAAGAGCTTCGTCAGGCGCATAAAGTATTGCAGGATGCAGCAAAAATCCCACTTCTTACAGCCTCAAATCTGGAATACGGCGGAAATGGTTCTGCTGTAGAGGGAACTTATTTTGGACGAGAAATGCTGGTAGCCGCAACGCAGGACACAGAGAAAGCATATCAGCTCGGTAAAGTAAGCTGTAGTGAGGGTGCAGCGGTTGGTGTAAACTGGTCTTTCGCACCGGTCGTGGATTTGGATCAGAACTATCACAACCCGATTACAAATGTACGTACATTCGGAGATGATCTCCAGACAGTTATCAATATGGGCAAAGGATATATTAAAGCAGCACAGGAAGAAGGGGTCGCCACATCGGTAAAGCATTTCCCGGGAGATGGGGTGGATGAACGTGACCAGCATCTCGTAACCAGTGTGAACTCATTGAGCTGCGAAGAATGGGACAAAACATATGGTAAGATTTATGAGGAAATGATCGAGGCCGGAACTTTGACAGTGATGGCGGCACATATTGCGATGCCTGCATATGAAGAATATTTTGATAAGAAACCATGTGAAAAGATTATTCCTGCGACATTATCTAAGAATCTGATGAAGCATTTACTTCGTGAAAAGTTAGGTTTTAACGGGCTGATCACAACAGATGCAACACCTATGGTTGGATTCTGTAGTGCGGAAGAACGTGCCAAGGCAGTACCGCTTTGTATTGAAAATGGATGCGATGTGATTCTTTTTAACCGCAACATGGACGAAGACATGCAATATATGTTTGAGGGGTATAAAAATGGACTTCTTTCAGAAGCGCGATTGGAAGAGGCTGTAAAACGTATTCTTGCTACTAAAGCAGCAATGAAACTGCCACAGAAAAAAGCAGAAGGAACTTTAGTTCCGGGACCGGAAGCGTTGGATATCTTAAAGTGTGAGAAGCATGATATATGGGCAAAGGAATGTGCAGATGAAGGTGTGACGTTGGTTAAAGATACACAAAATCTGCTTCCGTTAAATCCGGAAAAACAGAAACGTGTATTACTGGAAATCATGGGAGATTTTCCGTCAAATGAACGTGTGACAGCATATTTCAAAGGAAAATTGGAGAGCGAGGGATTCGAAGTTACTGTATATGAAAAAGAAGGATTTGAAGTTATGGAAGATACAGTAGAAAGCTTCAAGAGTCGTTATGATCTGGTTTTATATCTGGCAAATATTGAGACTGCTTCGAACAAAACAGTATCTCGTTTGAACTGGCATACAATGTTTGGACTTGGAAATAACATGCCATGGATGGTATACGAACTTCCGGTTGCATTTATCAGTATCGGAAATCCATATCATTTGCTGGATGCACCGATGGTCAAGACATACATCAACGGATACTGCAATTCAGAGTATGTAATGGATGCAGTTGTGGAGAAGATGATGGGACGAAGCGAATTCAAGGGAACATCACCAATCGACCCATTCTGTGGTAAGATGGATTTAAGATTTTAAATAAAATAGGTTCATAAAAGTCACACAGTGTTACTGTCTATAGAGTTCTAAAAAACAGTGATGCTGTGTGTAGTGATATAGGAGGAAATGAATTTGAAGATCACAAATGTAAGAATCAATGGAATAGAGAATCCGGTCGGATTTGCTTATGATTATCTGTTATGTTCCTGGAATGTGGAAGAAGCGCAGGGAAAGAAGCAGACAAATGCTGTGATTGAAGTCAGTGAGTCGAAAGATTTTGCAGAAATTTTATATAAAAAAGAATCAGCAGATTTGAAACAAAGTGGTGAGAAACTGGATGTTGAATTGAAGCCTCGTATAACGTATTATTATCGTGTGACAGTGACAACTGACGCAGGAGAATGTGTAACCAGCGACATCGCAACATTTGAAACAGGTAAAATGGATGAAGCATGGACTGGAAAATGGATTGCTCCTGCAAAAGAAGACACATTTCATCCGGTATTAGAGAAAACATTTGCGGTAGAAAAAGAGGTGAAACGTGCCAGAGTATATATGACAGGAGTTGGCATGTTTGAGGTATATCTGGATGGAGAGAAAGTCGGAGAAGAATATCTGACACCATATATCAATGATTATGAATCAGGAATTCAGATACTCACATTCCCGATGGAAGGGTCGTTAAAAGAAGCGAAGGAGTATACACTGTCTGTACTGCTTGGTAAAGGTTGGTACATGAGCCAGTTCGGTCTGGACCTGAAAGAGAACAATTACGGAAGTAGAATGGCAGCAATCGGAGAATTACATCTGGAATATGAGGATGGAACAGAAGAGATTGTTGCGACGGATGAAAGTTGGAATTACTATGGTTCAGACATTGAAGATTCAGGAATCTATTTTGGAGAAATTCTGAATCGCCAGTTGTGGGATGGCAAAGAAAATGAGAAAAAACCGGTGAAGGTTTTAGAACATCCGGAAGAACAGACAGAGACAAAAAATCTTTCAACAGAACATTTGTTGGATCGCCTGAGTCTTCCGGTTATTGAGAAAGAGACAATCACAGTACAGGATATAGTCTATACACCTGCAGAGGAAATTGTGCTGGATATGGGACAGAACTTTGCCGGATTTGTAGAGTTCAAAGCAAATTTCCCGAAGGGAACAAAGGTTGTATTAGACTTTGGGGAAATTCTTCAGCAGGGCAATTTCTACAATAAAAATTATCGTGATGCAAAATCACAGTTTGTATATATTTCTGACGGAAGAGAAGAGGTAGTACGCCCACATTTTACATTTTTCGGGTTCCGTTATGTGCGTGTGACAGGATGGCCGGGTGAGTTGGACAAAGACGATTTTATCGGAAAAGTGATTTACTCGGATCTTCGCAGAACTGGTTCGATTGAGACTTCAGATGCCAAAATCAATCGACTCTATCAGAATACAGTATGGGGATTGAAATCTAACTTTATTGATATGCCGACAGACTGTCCACAGCGAAGTGAACGACTTGGATGGACCGGGGATGCACAGGTATTTGCACCGACAGCAAGCTATCATATGGATACAAGAGCATTTTTCCATAAGTTTATCAAAGATTTAAGAGATGAGCAGAAAGAACTCGATGGTGGTATGCCGAACTTCCTTCCAAACATTGGACATAAAGAAAAGGCAGGTAGTGTATGGGGAGATATCGCAACATTTTTACCAAATACACTGTATACTTATTTTGGAAATGAAGAAGAAATGGAATACTGTTATCCGCTAATGAAGGACTGGGTAGACTTTATTGATAGAGGCGATGCGGCGAGGGGAGAACGCAAATATCTCTTTGATTTCATGGATACATTTGGTGACTGGCTGGCACTGGACGGACCGACACCGACAAGCTTTAAGGGAAGTACAAATGATACATATATTGCGTCCGTTTATTATTATCGTTCAGCACAGATTGTGCGTCAGATGGCAGAGGTATTAGATAAGGCAGAGGATGCCGTTCATTATCGCGAATTGGAAGAGAAGATCAAACAGGCTGTGTTAGACGAATTCTTCACGCCGACAGGAAGACTTGCAATTGATACACAGGCAGCGTATGTGATTGCATTGAAGTTTAAAATTTATCTGGATCGTGAACGAATTGTAGAGCAATTCAAGGCAAGATTGAAACAGGATATGTATCAGATTAAATGTGGCTTTGTAGGAGCACCACTTCTGTGTACAGTACTTGCGGAGGCAGGAGAATATGAACTGGCATATGATTTTCTGTTAAAAGAAGGATTCCCAAGCTGGCTCTACAGTGTAAATCTTGGAGCGACAACCGTTTGGGAGCGTTGGAACTCGGTAATGCCGGATGGAACAATCAGTGACACCGGAATGAATTCGCTGAACCATTATGCATATGGTTCTGTTATGGAATTTGTTTATGCATATGCAGCAGGAATCCGTCCGCTGGAGGCTGGATTTAAGAAAGTTGTAATTGCACCGCATCCGGATGTGCGTATTCCGGAAATCGCATGCAGCTATGATTCCGCCAGTGGTCGTTATGCATGCAACTGGAAGATTGAAAAAGACGGAACATTTACAGTTCATGTTGAAGTACCATTTAACTGTGAAGCTGTAGTAGAGCTTCCTGGATATGAGAAGGAGCAGATGACGTTGCTTGCAGGAAGTTATGATTTTTCATATGAACCAAAAGAGGATTTGAGAAAACCATACGGAAGAAATACGACATTGGCAAGGCTTGCAAAAGATGGACAGGCAATGGGAATTCTTGGGAAATATACACCTGCATTGGCAGGAATCGCAGCATCGGGAGACCCAGAGATGGGAGCAAATTCGCTGGAAGATTTATCGCATATGGGATTTTTACCATTTGACCCGGCTGCACTTGAGATGGCGATTGCGGAGATTTCAGAGATTGTAGTAGGAGGAGCAAAATGAAAAGAGATTTGAAAGAAATGATTAGTCAGATGACATTAGAAGAAAAAGCAGGTATGTGTTCCGGGCTTGATTTCTGGCACTTGAAAGGTGTGGAGAGACTTGGAATTCCAAGTGTCATGGTGAGCGATGGGCCTCATGGATTGCGTAAGCAGGATGATAAGGCGGATCATCTGGGAATTAATGACAGTATTGAGGCAGTATGCTTCCCACCTGCTGTTCTGAGTGCTTGTTCTTTCGACAGAGAATTATTGGAAACATTGGGAGAGACAGTCGGAGATGAGGCACAGGCAACAGATTTGTCTGTCGTATTGGGACCTGCGGTAAATATCAAACGTTCTCCGCTGTGTGGAAGAAACTTTGAATATTATTCAGAGGACCCGTATCTTGCAGGAGAATCAGCGGCAGCATTTATCAAAGGTGTGCAGTCCAGACATGTCGGAACGTCCATCAAACATTTTGCGGCAAATAATCAGGAATTTAATCGTATGAGTGCATCCTCTGAGGTGGATGAGAGAACTATGCGAGAAATCTATTTGCCGGCTTTTGAAACAGCAGTAAAAAAATCACAGCCATATACAGTGATGTGCTCTTATAACAAAATCAATGGGACTTATGCATCGGAGAATCCGTGGCTCTTAACAGAGGTACTTCGTGATGAGTGGGGATTTGAAGGGTATGTGATGTCCGACTGGGGTGCGGTAAATGACCGCGTAGAAGGTTTGAAGGCAGGATTGGAATTGGAAATGCCTGCGTCCGGTGGAATCAATGATGCGGAAATCGTAAAAGCAGTGCAGGATGGAACCATGGATGAAGCTGTTTTAAACCAAGCAGTAGAACGTATTTTGAAAATCATATTTGAATATACAGATAATCGAAAAGAACAGCCGTTGACATTGGAAAAAGATCATGAGATAGCACAAAAGGTAGCGGAAGAATCCATTGTCCTTTTGAAAAATGAAGGAGCAATACTACCACTCAGGGAAAATGAACACGTTGCATTTATCGGTGGATTTGTAAAGCATCCACGTTATCAGGGCGGTGGAAGTTCCCATGTCAATTCATTCAAAGTGACAAGTGCCTGGGATGCGCTTGCAGGAAAAGAACACATTACTTATGCAGAAGGATTTTCAGCAGAGACAGATGTATATGATGAGAAGCTGACAGCGGAAGCAATCGAGACTGCCAAACAGGCAGATAAAACAATTATTTTTGCCGGACTTCCGGAGTCCTTTGAGTCGGAAGGATATGACAGAAAGCATATGCATTTACCGGAGTGTCAGAATAAATTGATTGCAGAGATTGCAAAAGTTCAGCCAAATACAATTGTTGTGCTTCACAACGGAGCAGCAGTTGAGATGCCGTGGGTAAATGAAGTCAAAGGTCTGGTAGAGGCTTACCTCGGTGGACAGGCGGTAGGACAGGCAATTGTGAATATCTTGTATGGAATGGTGAATCCATCCGGAAAACTGGCAGAGACATTCCCAATCAAGTTGGAAGATAATCCGTCTTATCTGAATTTTGGAGATGGAGACAAAGTCGAATACAACGAGGGTGTTTTTGTCGGATATCGCTATTACGATAAGAAAAAAATGGACGTGGCATTCCCATTTGGATATGGACTGTCTTATACGACATTTGAATACAGTAATATCAAGACAGATAAAGAGACTTTGACAGAAGGAGACACCTTACAAGTGTCTGTGGATGTGACCAATACCGGAGACCGATATGGAAAAGAAATTGTTCAGTTGTATGTGGCAGATAAGACAGAGGCTGTCAGAAGACCGGAAAAAGAACTGAAAGGTTTTGAAAAAGTTGCATTGAATCCAGGCGAGACAAAAACAGTAACATTTACATTGGATAAGAGAAGTTTTGCATGGTATAATACAGATATTCATGACTGGTATGCAGCGAGTGGAGCATATGAAATTATGATTGCGGCATCATCCAGAGAAATTTGTCTTACAAAGACCATTCAGTGGGAAAGCACACAGGTATTACCATTACATTTGCACTTGAATACAACTTTGGGTGAGTTGATGAAAGATGAGAGAACAAGAGCTCTGGGAAAAGAACTGAAAGGGAAGTTGGATGCGTTCTTTGGAGGTTTAGATGGTGAAGCGGCTGAGCCGACGGAAGGTGACGAAGCTGTTTCTGATGATATGGGGGATGCTATTGCATTTTCTATGCCGATTCGAAATGTGGTGAGTTTTGGACTGTGTGATAAAGAGGAACTGATCAAGAGATTGGAAGAACTGAATAGCAGATAGACCAGACAGGGATGGCATGCAATTATTTTTGTATGCCATCCTGGCTACTACTAAGCATATGATAAAAAGATTCCATGGAGTTTTAGTGGTTAAATTTCTTTTTTAGGGAGTGGAATAAATTCGATTTTAAGTGCCATTCCCATTCCGGCAGCTAATCTTTTTAGTAATTTTAAGGAAGGATTTCGAGTTCCGTTTTCTAATTTGCTTATATCTGCTTGATTGATGCCAGTGCGTTCGGCAAGTTCTTTTTGAGTTAGATTCTGAGATATCCGAGCATTGATCATTGCACGAATAACATCAAGCTCAGGTTGAATATCCTCCCATTCTTTTCTGAATGTTTCATCTTGTAATTGTTCATTTAATAATTCTTTAAATTCACTCATTATGTTGCTCCCTTTCAAAAAAATCGGTACGATAACGTTTAGCGAGTTCAATTTGACTTCGAGGAGTTTTTTGTGTTTTTTGTTGAAAACTCGAAATTTTTGTTGATGAAATGTGGATAACTCAGTATTCATATTGAAGAAATAGAATGTCAAAAACTCTGTTCCTGTCTGGTATAGTAAAGTTAACATTTGTAATTGTTATACAAGTTGGAGTCTGGTATGCTTATCATAACTTAATTTATAGGAGAGAAGAAGATGATAAAAGCTGTTTTTTTTGATGTTGATGGAACTCTTATATCGCATAAAAATAATGTTGTTCCAGAATCAACAAGAATTGCATTGAATCTGTTGGAGAAAAGAGGAATTAAGCGAATTATTTCAACGGGGAGGCATATGGTTGAATTAGAAGAACTACCTGTGAATAATATCGAATTTGATGCATATATTACATTGAATGGTCAACTCTGTTTAGATTCTAAAAGAAATATCATATTAGAAAATCCCATCGATGGATTTGAAAAGGAATGTCTCATTAAATTGTTTAAGGAAAAAACAATACCTATTATGTTGGTTGAGAAGGATAGAATGTATATCAATTATATAGATCGGCAAGTAGAAATTGCTCAGCAAGCGATATCTACTTCAGTACCTGAAATCAAAGAGTATACAGGAAATGAGATTTACCAGGTGATTGCATTTATTGAAGCAGGAGCAGAAAATTTATTGGGTCAAAAACTAACAAATTGTAAAATAACGAGATGGAATGATTATGCTGTTGATATTATTGCTGCTACTGGGGGAAAAACAGCAGGTGTAAAAGCCTATCTAAAGGCAAATAATTTTGAAAAAGAAGAGACAATGGCTTTTGGAGATGGAGACAATGATATTGAAATGTTAAAATATGTTCAAATTGGCGTTGCTATGGGAAATGCAGGTTGTGAGGTAAAGGCGAATGCAGATTATATTACAGATTCTGTAGATAATGATGGTATTATGAAGGCATTGATTTCTTTGAATATTTGCGAGAAGCCAGACAGGGACGGAGTTTAGTGGCTTTTTTGCAAAAAAGCCACTAAACTCCGTCCCTAAATGGTATTATATAAGAACTGAAAAATTGCAGTGTATTCGAAATGGAGGAAATAGAGAAAATGGATTTTAAATATTGTAAACTGGAAATTTTTATTCCGGAAACTCATATTACACAACTACAGAAAGCTCTACAATCGGTAGATGCCGGTCATATAGGAAAGTATGATTCGTGTATGTCATGTTCGCAGCTTATCAGTTATTGGAGACCGTTAGATGGAACAGATCCGTATATAGGAAAAGCAGGAGAAATCAGTTGTGAGCGGGAAGTGAAAGTGGAAGTAACAGTATATACGGAGAAGGTTGAGGAGACAATTCGTGCAATCAAAGAGGTGCATCCGTACGAAGAACCCGTGATCAATGCACTTCCGATTTATAAGACGAGTTTTTTGTAGATGGAAGGAGTATGTTATTATAAAGTAAATAAATCGTCAGCCGGCAGAATTATCTGCCGGCTGTCTTGCATTCTTTTCGATATTTTGATGGTGCCATTCCATATTTCCGTTTGAAGATCCGAGAAAAATGATCGACGGAATTATACCCTATCATTTCTGAAATCTTTTCTAAATTGTAATCCGTATTTTCTAATAAATTCTTTGACTGTTCCAGCCGAAGATTCTGAACAACGTTCGAAAAATTCTCATTGAGATATTTCTTAAATAGTAAAGAAATATAGGATTCATTATAATGAAAAATCTGCGACATCATCGGCAAAGTAATCGTCTGGTAATTAGATTGTACATATTTTAACATCAAAGGGAAAGAACGATTGTATGTCGCATTATTCACATCACTGTATAAATGAATTGTTCTACCAAAATCTTGTAATAATTTTCCAAAAAATAGATTTAAAAGGCTGACGCAGATCATATTACTATGGTTTTCTGTACAGTTCGATTCATCAAAAATCTGTTGAATCAAATAATTAAATTCTGGAGTGTTTTCGATGTCGAAAGTAATGTAGTTTGCGGTCTCTGCATAATAAAAGGTATGTGCAAAAAAGTCGGATAAAAGATTATGCTCATTCAGGAGTGTTTGAAAGGTATCCTGAAACGTACTTTTTCGAATGTTAATCGTTAAACCAAATCCGTCTTTGTCCATCTCAATGTGATGCACGGTATTAGGGGAGAGAATCAGAAACTGCCCCTTGTGTAATGGGAAAGAGGTATCCTGAAAAAAGTAAGTACAGCTTCCCTGATATACATAGAGAATCTCATAATAGTCATGAATATGATTCTCCATATAAATAAAAGGAAGCGTGAGCATCGTATAAATATCTTTTTCGAAAAATAGTCCAAATGACTCGTAAACATCATGGGTTTTGTTATTAGTAAGAACACGCGAAGCATCAATAACCTGCTCTAATGCGTGGTTACAAAATTCTGAATCGGAAAGCGTTTTTGGGGAACGGCGAAATACAATCGGTGTGTTAGTAAGCTTTCCCTGCTGATATAGGTGTTGTGTAATGGTGCGAAAATCTAAATAACTATGATGTTTTTCATAATATTTTCTGGCATAATCTTCCACTTGTTTAAACCGGGTAAATAATACTTCATCCATAAATATCGCCTCCCAAAATCTTAATTAATGTCATGATAGCATGGCAGAAAATAGAAGTCAAACAGGAATATAAATCAGAAAATTCAAAAACAGGAGTCAAAAATAAGTCGGATTTATACAAGGAGAAGTCATTCTAATCACATATTGAGAATGCTATTATCTAGATAGTTTTTGAAAGGCCTTGAAAACTAATCAGAAGGAGGTATGTGGTGAAGATGAAGAAAAATGAAATTATAATCCGTGATCCGTACATTTTACTTCATGAAGGTAAGTATTACATGTATGGAACAAGAAGTCTTACGACATGGAGTAAGGCAGATGGGTTTGACTGTTATGTAAGCGATGATTTACAGGAATGGGAAGGTCCATTTGAAGTATTTCATAAACCGGAAACATTTTTTGCAACAGAAAAATACTGGGCACCGGAATGCTACGGATATCGGGGTGCGTTTTACATTTTAGCTACATTTGCATCTGAGAGTGAGTGTACACAGATGTATATCTTAAAATCAGATTCCCCTTTGGGACCATTTAAAGTACATAGTAAAAGAGTTACTCCAGAAGGCTGGGCGTGCATTGACGGAACAATGTATATAGAAAATGAAGTACCATATTTGATTTTCTCTCATACATTTGAAGATATTCGACATGGAGAGATGTGTGCAGTTCAGTTAGCAGATGATTTGACAGAAGCAACAGGAGAACCTTTCAAACTATTTGAAGGAACTGATGCGAAATGGAATCGTCCAATTCCATTTGCAAAAGAAGTTTGCGGAATTGAAGAACCTGCTTATTTTACAGATGGTCCAGGTATCATAAAACTAAAAAGTGGAAAATTAGGAATGACATGGTCTGGTTGGGGTGAATGTGGATATGCGATTGGACTTGCAATATCAGACAATGGAACTTTGCGCGGTCCGTGGAGACAGCAGGATGAACCGGTATTTCCACTAAATGGCGGACATGGAATGGCATTTACGGATAAGGAAAACAATCGGAGATTTGTATTACATTATCCGGATACACATTTCAAAGAAGCGCCATCTTTTAGAAACTTAATAGTTGAAGATGAAACAATCAGATTTGAGGATTGAGAGGGATGAATTCAATGGAAAAACAAGAAAGCAACAAAGCGTTTTTAAGAACCTATCCATTTGCCTATGGTGGAGGAATGATGTTAATCTCTGCTACGGTAGCTACATATTTTAGTATCTTTATGACAGATACATTCGGAATCCCGGCTGCAGCAGCTTCCGTGATCATGTTTATCGCAACATTGTGGGATGCAATCAATGACCCGATGATGGGAATGATCGCTGACCGTACACACAACAGATTCGGTCGTTATCGTTCATATTATCTTTGGGTTCCAGCAGTATTAACATTTGCAGCATTTATGGTATTCCTTGCACCAAAAGGATTATCAACACCACAGAAAATCGCTTATATTACATTTTTCTATATTTTATATGGTATGTCTTATACAGCATTGACAATGCCAACTGTTGCAGCAGTACCTGCAAATACAAAAAATGATGCAGAGAGAAATAAAGTAATCACATTCGGTGTTGGACTGATGTCTTTATCATTCTCAATCGTATCAACATTTACAACGAAATTCACAGCACTGACAAACGGAAGTTATGCACCATGGATTCTTTTATACGGAGCAATCATGATTGCAACCTTCCTGATTCTGTTTAAGACATCAAAAGAAAGATACTTACTCCCTGTAGAGAAACGTTCAGTAAAAGAAGATCTGAAGAGAATCTTCAAACATAAAGAAATCCTCCCAGTTATTCTGGTATGGTGCCTGACAAGTCTTGGCTATGGATTGATGTTTGGTTCATCTGTTTATTACATTATGTACTATGTAGAAAGACCTGACCTGATTGCAACTTATATGGGGATTATCTCTGTTGGTGGATTGATCTCTTCTTTCCTTGTACCACCAATTGCAATCAAGATTTTCAAGAGTGGATACCGTGCATTCCAGTGGACTCAGGGATTCACATGTGTAGCATATATCATTCTGTTCTTCTTTGGTAAGAACGTAAGTATCTTGTTCCCTGTATCATTCATTGCAACATTATTTGCAACATCAAGTCAGGCTTTTGTAGGAATGTTGATCAACGATACAATTGACTACATTCAGTTGAAAGAGGGCGTATCCTTAAACGGAACAATCGCTGCAATCAAAGGATTTGCTGAAAAATGTGGTTCTACATTGAACAGCAGTGGTGTACTTGCAATGTTGGCAGTAACAGGATATGTTGCAGGAGCAGTTGGTGGACAGCCAGAATCAGCATTGATGGGAATTCGTACACTTCGTTTCGGAATTCCGACAATTACAGGTATTATCATTATCATCTGTCTGATGTTCTATCCGGTAGCAAAACACTACAATGAAATCAAGAAGATGAAGGATGAAATGAAAGCCAACGAAAATGCATAATAAGAATTCAGGAATCAGGTAGCAATACCTGATTCTTGTAAATAAAGAGGTAAATAATTATGAGAGAGTATTTGAAAGAAAAACCATTTAATCTGAGTGAAGAGCAGATTGCATTTGTGGAAAAGACAATTGAAAACATGACTTTGGATGAAAAAATCGGTCAGTTATTTTTACCGATTAATTTTATTGAAGAAGAACAGCCACTGCGTGAATTCGTAAGAAAATTCCAGCCGGGTGGAGCGTTGAATCGTCCGGCACCGGGAGTTATGAATCAGATGCGTCATCGTGTGATGCAGGAAGAGTCTAAGATTCCGATGTTCATTCCGGCCAATATCGAATCCGGCGGAAATGGTGTGGCAGTGGAAGGAACGGCATTCGGTAATCCACTTCAGGTTGCTGCAACAGGAGACATAAAATATGCATATGAGTTAGGAAAGATTGCAGGAAAAGAAGGACGAGCTGTCGGAGTAAACTATGCATTCGCACCAATCATTGACATTGATTACAATACATTGAATCCAATTACGAATACACGTACATTTGGAAATGATCCGGAAGTGGTATATGAGATGGCATCTGCATATATTGACGGACTGATGGAAGACGGAAAGGATATGTGCTATTCGGTGAAACATTTCCCGGGAGATGGAGTGGACAACCGTGACCAGCATCTGCATACAACATATAATACATTGTCTGTAGAAGAGTGGGAAAATACTTACGGCAAGAACTATCGCCGTTTGTTTGAAAAAGGTGCAACAACTGTTATGGTCGGACATATCGGTTTGCCGGAGTATGTAAAGGCAATCAATCCACAGGCAACGAAAAAAGAGATTCTGGCACCGGGGTCTCTGTCAAAAGAAATCGTGACAGGACTTTTAAGAGAACGCATGGGATTCAACGGAATGATTATTACAGATTCTACAAGTATGAACGGATTCTATGCACATATGAGCAGACGACTTGCAGTTCCGACAGCGATTGCAAACGGATGTGATATGTTCCTGTTCAACTACTGTTTGGAAGAAGATTTCGCATTTATGAAACAGGGAATTGAAGACGGAATCCTGACAATGGAACGTGTAGATGAAGCATTGAGCAGAATCATCGGTTTGAAAACAGCGATGGGATTGTTTGAAAAACAGAAAGAAAACACATTGGTTCCGGGAGAAGAAGCATTGCAGATACTTGGCAATGAAGAGTTCCAGAAACTGGCAAAAGAGTGTGCCCAGCAGTCTGTTACATTGGTAAAAGATGAAGAGCATTTACTTCCAATCACACCGGAAACTCATAAACGACTGATTGTATATGTTATGGGTGACCGCGAAGATTTCTATGGAAATAAAAAGGTCAGCAGCAGATTTATGGATCGATTAAAAGCACAGGGATTTGAGGTAGACACATTTGATTATTCTGTACATTTTCCGGATCCAAATGAAACAATGCAGTCCTTTATCGATAAATACGATGCGGCAATTTATGTATTAAGTGAAGGTACGTCCAGTAACCAGACAACCGTACGCTTGTCATGGAATCTTCCGTTGGCAAATGATGCACCATGGTTTGTAAATGATCTTCCAACCATTGCAATTTCATTTGCAAATCCATATCATCTGCGTGATATGCCGGAAATCGGAACTTATATCAATGCATATACAACAAATGATTTTAATGTAGATGCAGTGGTAGAAAAATTGATGGGCAAGAGCGAATTCACAGGTAAGAATCCGGTGGATACAACTTGCGGATACTATGAATTACAGTTGTAGGATAACGATAAGGGAGAAGAATATGTCGCAAAAGGAACAATATCAAGGTATATCAGTTACAGACAGCGAAGAACAGGTTCGATATGATAATAGAAAAATCAGACATATCTCTATATTTTTTATTAAAGAAGAGATGAAACCGAAACTGCCGGAATTGTTGGAAACTTTAAAAACATGTACGGAAAATGTAAAGGCAGAGGCTTACATGACAGGTGCAGACTGTATGCCAAGACCGGCAGAGAAGATACCGGGATTGCCGGAATTCGGAGATATCGTACAGGTGATTGACTTTGAAAATCGTGCAGAAGCAGAGCAGTATCCGGAACACCCGGCTCATCAGAAACTGATGCAGGAGATTGGATATGCGGTAGAAAAAGTAGTTGCGATTGATGTAGAAGGCTAAAGGAGTATCAAAATGGTTATAGATTTTAAAGAAAAAGTAGCAGTAGTAACAGGCGGTGCAGGCGGAATCGGAGCAGCTTGCGTGAAGGAGCTGTTGGATTCGAATGCGAAAGTTGCAGTAGTGGATATGTCAGAAGAGGCATTACAGAAATTGCAGGGAAAATTCGGTTCACCGGAAAACATGAAGTGCTATCAGCTTGATGTGACAAAGGTGGATGATATTACAGCAACAGTTCAGAAGATTCGTGAAGAAATGGGAGAAATCGAAGTGCTGGTTCAGGCGGCCGGATTGATGAGAGGACAGAACGGTCTGGACATGAAACCGGAAGAATGGGATTTGATGTTCCAGATTAATACAAAGGGACTGTTCTTTATGATGCAGCAGGTGGTAGCACAGTCCATGACCAAGACAGGCGGTTCTATCGTTAACTTCTCGTCTATGGCTGGAATCCGCGGGATGAGAGAAGGAATGGAATCTCCGCATTATAGTGCAAGTAAAGGTGCAGTCGCAGCAATGAGCCGTCAGGCAGCAACAGAGTGGGCAAAATATCAGGTACGTTGTAATGCTGTAGCACCGGGCGGTGTTATGACAGAGGCAATGAAGAAGATGGAATTCCCAGATGAGGCAATGGACCCAATTCCGCTTCGTAGATTATCGGAGCCAAAAGATATCGCAAATGCAGTTGTATTCTTAGCAAGCGAGCAGGCTGGAATGATTACCGGTCAGACAATCGTAATTGATGGAGGAAGTTCAATTGTCGGATATTAAAAAAAGTAATACTGGATTAAAGGCTGCAATTCTTACGATGTCTTTCATCCAGATGGCGACGAATGCAGTGGCTTCAATTCTTGCGAATATTGCAGCGGAATTTCCGGAGACATCGGTCACCACAGTACAATATCTGATGACATTTCCCAATCTGATGATTGTGGCAGTCAGCGTCATCGCTGCAGGACTGGCAGAGCGTATTTCCAAAAGAACGTTGGCAGCGACAGGACTTTTTCTGGCAGCAGCTTCCGGAGTTTTGTCGTTTGCTGTTCATGGCAGTATCGTAATCCTGTATGTGTGGGCTGGTATGTTGGGAATTGGTGTGGGGCTGGTAGTTCCGATGGCAAACTCTTTGATTTCTGATTACTTTCAAGAAAATGAACGAGATGCGATGCTTGGATATCAGACCGGAGCAGCCAATGCAGGAAGTATGATTATGACGTATGTCGGAGGAATTCTTGCAACAATTGCATGGCAGTTTGATTATCTCGTATATCTGCTTGCGATACCGGGATTGATATTGACTTTGATGTTTGTGCCAAAACAAAATGTTGTAACGCAGGAGCAAGTTGCAACAGAAAAGAAGAAATTCAGAATCGAAGCGCATGAAGTGCTGGTTTGTGTTGTTGCAGCAGTTTATATGTTGATGTTTTATCTTGGACCTACAAACATCGCATTATATTTCAGTGAAAAACAGATTGGAAATACAATGACTGCCGGAACAGCTTCATCACTTTTGCTGCTAGGCGGAGTAGTGATGGGATTTTTCTTCGGAAAGTTGGCAGAAAAGATTGGAAAACATACGATTACGTTAGGATTTATGGCATTGTTTATTGGCTATACGTTAATCTACATAAAAGGTCAGCTTGTACCGACCTATATTGGATGTGTATTTGTCGGAATGAGCAATCCGCTGGTTATGCCACAGTGTATGGGAAGTGTAGTAAGCGAAGATAAGCAGAGAACGACGGTGATGATGTCTGTTGTATTTGCAATAGCCAATCTTGGAACATTTCTTGCACCGGCAATCACAACAATATCGAGAATCGTTATGCATGCGGAAACAGCAGCGTCTCGATTTGCATTTGCAGGAATTGTGGCAGGAATACTGATGTGTGTGTCATTTGTATGGATTCAAATGAGTAATCGAAAAATGAGAGCATAAAATTTCCCCAAAAAGAAATTATGGATTAAGTAGAAAATAAAAATTTAGCGCAAAAGATTGGTTGAGAAAAGGAGTAGATGAGCATGAAAATTGGAGTAATCGGAGCAAATGGAAATCTTGGTTCAAGAGTTACAAGACAGGCTTTGGAAAGAGGCTATGAAGTGAAAGGATTTATCAATGCAGGAGATGTAGAAGATGAACGCGTTGAGGTCGTAAATAAAAGTTTATTTGATGTTACAAAAGAAGATATCGCAGATTGCGATGTAATGATCAGTGCATATGGAAGCGGATTCGATGCAGACCCGACATTAAATCACAAAGCATTTCTCAAATACATTGAGTTGAATGAAGGAACAAAGCGTCATCTGATTGCTATTGGCGGCGCAGGAAGTCTGTTTACAGACAATACCCATACAACATATTGCTATGAAACACCGGAACACCCGGACTTTTTGCGAGAAATTTCAAAGAATATCAAGCTTGGAATTGATGAACTGAAAAAAACAACGAATGTAAACTGGACCGTGGTATGCCCATCTTCATTCTTCGACTCAGAAGGGGCGCTTACCGGAAATTATGAGATCGGAACAGAGAAAAAGGTGATTTTTAATGAAGCCGGTGAGAGCAGAGTGACTTATGAGGACCTTGCAATGGCGATGTTAGATATTGCAGAGGCAGATAGTTATAATCAGAAACAGATTACGGTTTTGACAAAATAATATTTTACGTAACTATTCAGGACCCAATGTCATTTAGTTAGCATCGTATATCTAAATGACATTGGGTCCTGAATAGTTACGAAAGAGTTTAAATAGGGAAAGAAAAACAAGATGAAAAACAAAATTACAGTTGGAACAAAAATGGAAGGGAAAGTAATTAAAAAGGAACTTCATAGTCAGTTTATTGAGTTTTTAGGGACTTGCATATCAGAGGGAATTTGGGTGGGAAAAAATTCTGATATTCCTAATTATAATGGGATGAGAAAAGAAGTAATAGACGCGTTAGCACAATTAAATCCACCAGTAGTAAGATGGCCTGGAGGCTGCTATGCGGACATGTATCATTGGAGAGATGGTGTTGGAAGAAATAGAAAAGTAACATGGAACGAAAATTTTGGGACTTATGAGCAGGAAAAAAATGAGTTCGGAACGCATGAATTTATGGAACTTTGTGAACTAATTGGAGCCAAACCATGGCTGAATATTAACATGCTCCGTGGTAGTGTGGAGGAAATGGTAGAATGGGCAGAATATTGCAACAGAAAAGAGCCAACATCATTGTCTCAGGAGAGAGCAGAAAACGGACATGAGGAGCCATTCAATGTAGAATTTTGGGGAATAGGAAATGAAGTATGGTGTGGAGGCGGAAACTATACAGCACAAAGTTATGCTGATGAGTATAGAAAATATGCAACTGCCATGCCGGATTTTAAGCCGAATATTCCTTTTGTCGAAAGTGAAGGAATTGATATTAAATTAATCGCAAGTGGTCCAGATGGGAATAAACCGATAGAACGTGTGAAATGGACAAAAGACTTCTTTGAATGTTTGGGAAAATATAGAATGCCTCGTCTTGCTGCATATGATTTACATTTTTATAACTGGAATATTAAAGATATGCAACAGCCAGAAACTGTTTTTGGGGAAGATGACTGGTATTCTGTGATTTATGGATGCTTAGAGCTGGAAGATGTTATTAAAGAACAATACGCATTGATTCAGGAGGGAATTGCAAGCATTCCGAAGCCGGAAGGAGATTTACCGGGAAATGATCCGGAGTGTAAACTTGTAATTGGAGAATGGGGAAACTGGCATGGAAAGGCATTTTTGAATCGTCCGGCATTATATCAGCAATGTACGATGAGAGATGCAATCACAACAGCAATTACGCTTGACATTTTCCATAGAAATTGTGACGTGATCGACATGGCATGTGTTGCACAGACGATAAATGTTTTGAATAGCCTGATTTTAACAGAAGGAGAACATACGATATTAACTCCAAATTATTATGTGTTTGAAATGTACAAACCTCATAGAGATGCAACATTATTAGAAATTAGCATCTCTACAAATCAGATTGGTACAGAAGAAAATAAAAAGGTTGCACAAGTGTATGCGCTGGCATCTGAAAAAAATGGAATTATTACGATGAATTTAGTTAATACAGATATGAATGAAGAAACAGAAGTGCAGGTAGAATTTGAAAAGTCGGTGCATTGTCTTAATGGAAGAATTCTAAAGGGAGAGCAACCAGATGATTATAACAGTGTGGACAGAAAAGATGCAGTAGTTACAAAAGATGCGGAAAAGCCGATGATAGAAGAAAATATTGCAACATTCAAACTTCCAGCAGCATCTGTTCAGGTATTTCAATTTTCATTTGATAACTAAAAACTTCTAAAAAAGGAAGTATAAATCCAAAGAATGTTATAACGCATGCTTAAAATTATAGGTAGAATGATGTCATAAAGAAAAAACGAATGAGAAAAGGAGAATGCATGATGAGTGAGCAAATTATTCCTATGGTCAAAGAAGCCGGAGGAGATGGGGCTTTTGTTGGAAGTACGATTTTAAAGCTGCATGACGAACCTGAGAAGATGAAAGAGACAATTAGAAAATTTAAAGAGAAATGCTGATGGGTTTTAGAACAGTAGTTACTTCCTTAAAAATATAAAAATATGCCGGATTTTTCTAAAGAACCTACATGGAGAAGTCAAACACTGCACATTACAATAGAAATATAAGAACTGAAAAAATGTAGTGTATTTGAAATGGAGGAAATAGAGAAAATGAAGGCATTTATTTTTGACCTTGATGGGGTAATTGTATTTACAGATAAATTCCATTATCAGGCATGGAAGAAAATGGCGGACAGAATGGGAATTTACTTTGATGAGACAATCAATAACAGACTTCGCGGTGTAAGCCGTGCAGAGAGTCTGGAAATCATTCTTGAGAAGTACGAAGGAATTCCATTGACAGCAGAGCAGAAAGCAGAACTGATGGAAGAAAAAAATAATACATATAGAGAACTCTTGAAAACAATGACAGCGGCAGATGTGACAGATGAGGTTCGTGATACCTTGAAAAAGCTTCATGAAGCCGGATTTAAACTGGCGATTGGTTCTTCAAGCAAGAATGCAAAATTTATTCTGGAGAAGGTTGAATTGTTAGATGCGTTCGATGCAATTTCAGATGGTAATAACATTACACATTCCAAACCAGATCCGGAAGTATTCTTAAAAGCGGGGGAATTTCTCGGAGAGAAACCGGAAGACTGTGTTGTTGTAGAAGATGCTTATGCAGGAATTGATGCGGCTAAGGCAGCAGAGATGGAAGCTGTGGGAATTGGTGATGCATCAGGATATGAGAAAGCAGATTATAAGATTCAGAAATTTGAAGAATTGTTAAAGATTGCGGGAATTGAATAGAGTTAAAATCAGGAGCAGGAGAAATCTTGCTCTTTTTTCTTGCAATGGGATAGAACATATGCTATTCTAGGTTCACTCAGATGATATTCTTTCATCTGAAAAGAAATCTATTAATCAAATCGGTGTTTCAATTCAAAAGCTCAATTATTCGAGCAGATAATCCGATGAAAACAACGAGACAGCAGCTAATTAAAAATGCATACAAGGACTTTCGTAGGTGGAATCTATATGATAAACTATGTCTAACAGGAATTCTTGTATCTTTTTTTGCAGTTATGCTGTCACAAAAGAGAGGAGAATTCAATGAGAAAAACAAATGCAGCAAAGAAACCAGACAATTTTATAATGTTACCCACCGTGGATTTCTGTTTTAAAGAGTTGATGCAGGATGAGAAGGTACGAAAAGGGCTGATAGCAGCATTGTTAAATGTGGATCCGACAGAAATTGAATCAACAACACTGATGCCGACAATTCTCAGAAAGAGATATCCTGAGGATAAATATGGAATCTTAGACGTGCGAGTTGAATTAAAAAGCGGCGTTCAAATTGATTTGGAAATGCAGGTGGAAGCGTATGACTTTTGGGCAAATCGTTCCATCTATTACGTGAGCAAGATGTATACGGAACAAATCAAAGAAGGGGAAGATTATGATAAACTCAAGAAATGTATTCAGGTCGGTATTTTATGTTTTTCATTGTTTGAAGACGATAAATGTTACCGAAGGATTGCTTTGTGTGATACGGAATCTGGAGAAGAATATACAGACCTGATAGAAATGCATGTCCTTGAACTTTCAAAATTACCTCCTGAGCAGCAAAATGAAACGGACCTTATGAAATGGATGCGTTTCTTTGGTGGGACATGTGAGGAGGATTTCAAAAAAATGGCAGAGAAGGATGAATATATTGGCGAGGCATACGAAGCATTAAAAAATATGAGTGAAGATGAAATAAAGCGAATGGAATATGAAGCACGCCAAAAGGCAATTCGGGATTATAATTCCTATATGCATAGTGCAGAGAGACGTGGACTTAAGAATGGAATCAAGCTTGGTAGAGAGGAATTATTAAAACAACAGGTTAAAAAGAAACTTGCCAAAGGTCAAAGTGTCGACATTATAGCAGAGGATTTGGTAGAGGATATTGAGGTTATACGAAAGATTGTAGATGAACTATAAGTGAGAGATTTAAAACCAGATTGGGAAGTATTCTAAAAAGCAGTAAAAGGACTTCATTTTTATAGGCATTTCTATAAAAGTGAAGTCCTTTTTGTTGCAGTGCATACTTTCACAAATCCAGTGGATTGTTTCTGCAGCCTTACGTAAACTATGCAGCTAAATATACACGGAACATTGCAATGATTTCATCAACATGAGTTTGCAGTGCTTGCTTTTGGTTCTTGAATTCCTTGGCAGATAAGAGTCCAATATGCTGCAAAGTAGATAATGTGATTGTGTGAATAAAGTTCAGGGAATGTGGAATATCAATTTCGTTTTTCAGCTCTCCATTCTTCCGGGCATTCAGTAAAAGTTGTTCGGTTCTGGTATTGAGTGTAGCTGTACAAAGTGCCATTTTGTCTGAATGTTTTTGAGCTGCAGGAGTATCTTGTACATAGGTGTTGATCAAAAGTAATAGGGTAAGGTCATCTTTCTGTTTCAATGTTTCGTAAAAAAATGAGTGTAGTAATTGAAGAAACTGTTCCAGATAAGAATCAGGAAGTTGTATCTGTATAGATTTCTCGTTTTCTTCTAGGATTTTTGTAATGGTGCGAGGAATGATTTCATCTTCGATGGCTGACAGAATATCTTCCATATTTTTAAAATATTTATATAAAGTTACCGTAGATATATCCAGTTTTTTTGCGAGTTTTTGCATAGTAAATGAAGACACGCCATCTTTTAATAACATTTTTCTGGCAGCAGCAAGAATCTCAGATTTTCTTTTCGTTCGCATCTGATTAAAATAAGCAGTTTGATCCATGATATCTGTTCTCCCTATGGTTTATGCTCTATAATTATAACAGCAAAGAAAGTTATTCGTAAAGTCTAAAGATTCTTGAATTTTAAAGAAAAATGAGTTAACATAGTGTTAAGTTATTTTGTGTAGCGAAAATACTATAGAAGAACAGAGTTCGGTTTTTCAGAATAGGAGGAAATGATGTTACAGACAGCGAAAATATTTCAAGATGGAATGATTCTTCAAAGAGGAAAAAGGATTTGTGTATGGGGAAAAAGTGAACCAGAAACAACAGTTACGGTAGAGATTCAAGGACAAAAAGAAAGTACAATTGCAAAAGAAAATGGGGAATGGTCAGTTTGGATTCCGAAATTAAAAGCATCCGAAGATGAAGTGATGCATATTTCCACAGAGACAGAGCATTTGCAATATAAAGACGTTGCAGTTGGTGAAGTATGGGTTGCCGGTGGACAGTCTAACATGGAATTCTGGATGCGTTATGAGAAGCACAAAGAAGAGTATATGAAAGAACTGCCGAAGAATAGACTTCGTTTTTATGATGTTCCAGAGGTGTGTTTTGATGGACAGCTAGAAATATTTGATTATTCACGACAGGCTGTCTGGAGGAAAGCAACAAAAGAAGATTTGGAATATTTTTCAGCAGTAGGATATTATTTCCAAAAAGCGTTAGAAAAAGAGTTGAATGTACCTGTAGGGATTATCGGATGTAATTGGGGTGGAACGGTTGCATGTGCATGGATGAGCCAGGAGACTGTGAAAAAGGTTGGACCGGCATGAATAGAAGATTATGAGAAGCAGATTTCAAATCTTGATATGAAAGAATATTGGGAAAAGCAGAAGAGTAACCCAATGAATGATAGAGGAAATATGTTCGCAGATGAATTTACAGAATTTATGCTTCCGAAAACAAGAAGTTCAGAAGAAATACAGGAATTTTTCTCTAAACTAGGTGGAATGGATGTAGTACAAGAATATCTTATTATGTTGATGCCACAAAATATACCGGGAAGTCTGTATGAACATATGGTAAAGACAGTTGCACCATATGGAATGAATGGAGTTTTGTGGTATCAAGGAGAAAGTGATGATGATCATCCAGGAATGAACATACTTTATAAAGATATGTTGTCCGGACTTATATCCGATTGGAGAGCGTTATGGAAGGATGACACGTTACCATTTTTAATCGTACAGCTCCCGGGATTTGAGAAATGGATGGATAATGACAGACCAAATGAATATCCGATTATTCGTCAGTGCCAGCAGGAGACAGCAGACACAGTGGAAAATGTGCATTTGTGTTCGATTTCAGATGCGGGAGAGCAGTTGGATATTCATCCGAAGAATAAGAAAGTCGTGGGAGAGAGACTTGCGTTACTTGCAAGAAAATATGCATATGGCGAGGATATTCTTGCAGATGCGCCACGTATGGAATCAGTTACACGTGAGAAAAATGTTGTGACAATCACATGGACTAACGCAGGAGAGGGAATCAAAGTTAAAGGTGATGTGATAGAGTGTTTGCATGTATTTGCCGGAGAGGAAGAAAAAGCATATACATTTGTAGCAGAAGGCAATAAATTGATATTGAATGTAGAACAGGCAGAGGAAGAGCCGTTGAAAGTGAAATTTGCGAAAACTTCGTGGTATCTTGTAAATGTATATAATTCAGCAGGTATTCCGGCAATTCCGTTTGAGGCAGAGTGCTAGGCAGAATTCATAAATAAGAGTTTAATGAAAAATAGTAGTAGGTAAAAGAAAGGAGAGCGACAGTATGAAAACAGAAGTAATCAAATTATATGAAAATCGAGAAGATGTTACATTAACAACCTATGTATTGCAGGATTCACCGGAGATGCTGGCAGGAGGGAAACGTCCGGCAATTCTGATCTGTCCTGGTGGTGGGTATATGAGCTGTTCAGACAGAGAAGCAGAACCGATTGCGATGAAATTTGCATCCATGGGATATCACACCTTTGTTCTAAGATATTCAACTTATAGTGGTGGAAAAGCGGATGGATTCCCGGATATTTCAAAACCGCTTGAGGTAAAAGAAGCGTGTCTGTATCCGACACAGATGCGCGAGATTGGAAAAGCGATGTTAATTATTCGTGAGCATGCGGAAGAGTGGTTGGTTGATGTAAATCGCATCGCAGTATGCGGATTCTCAGCAGGAGCACACAATGCGGCAATGTATGCAACCAATTGGCATACTGATACGATCAGTGAATATTTCCATGAAGACAAAGAAAAATTCCGTCCGGCTGCAGCAATTCTTGGTTATACATTGAGTGATTACATTTTTATGAGAGATAATGTAAAAAATGAAGACCCGATGAATGTACAGTTTTTCAAGGCATCCAATACAGCATTCTTAGGAACAGGAGAACCATCGGAAGAACTGCTGGATGAAGTCAGCCCGGCAAGACATGTGACAGAGAATACACCGCCGATGTATCTGTGGGCAACCGCATCGGATGAACTGGTTCCGGTACAGCATTCACTTCGCATGGCAAATGCACTGGCAGAACACAAGATTCCGTTTGAATTGCATGTGTTTGAAGAAGGACCACATGGACTTGGACTTGCAACACAGGCAACTGCGGCAGCAAAATCGCAGATGTATTCCGATGCAGCAAAGTGGGCAGATCTGGCGGGCTGCTGGCTGGAGAAGAGATTTGCTTTTGACTTGCCGGAGAAAACACCTTTTGAAGAGATGATGGAAAAAGGATTGATTGGATAGAATGACAACAGGCACTTTAGGGATAAACCTTAAAGCGCCTGTTCTTTTTACGTATAAAAAATGTAGGATTTCCCGAAAGAATCTACATGGTAATGAATAAAATACTGGCTTAAAATAAAAGCGTAATCATTCGATATGTCATCTTTAAAATGTACAGATGTCTGATACATAACTTTGATGGTAAAAAGGTGTTTGCTATACTTAAAATAGAAATTCAAGTAAGGAGAATGAATATGCGACAGTATGAAATGTTTGAATTAAATTTTAACGGACCGGAACTAAAGGGCTCTGAGGCTCTTGCGGATGTAACAGCAGAGTTTACCTGCGGAGAGGATTCATGGAAGATAAAAGGGTTCTATGATGGAAAGGGGGCTTATAAGGTCCGGTTTCTTCCGCAGAAAACAGGAATTTATACGTGGAAAGTAAGTGGAATAGTATCGGGAGAAGGAAGTGAAGAATGTACAACTTCCGAGAAAAGTCATGGAATGGTACAGGTAGAAGGCAATCATTTTACCTATCAGGACGGCACAAAATATCTTCCGTTCGGAACGACGATTTATGCACTGGTACATCAGGAAGAATCGCTGATTGAAGAGACATTTCAGACACTTGCAAATGCTCCGTTTAATAAGCTGCGCCATTGCATTTTCCCGAAGAGTTATGACTTCAATCACAATGATCCACAATATTATCCGTTTGAAAAAGATGCGGATGGAAAATGGGACGTGAATCGACCATGTTATGCATACTGGAATCATCTGGAAAAGAATATTGTGAGACTTGGCGAAATGGGAATCGAGTCGGATTTGATTTTGATGCATTCGTATGACAGATGGGGATTTGCATTTTTAACAATGGAAGAGATTGCGGTATATATCGAGTATACGTTACGCAGACTGGCAGCTTACCCATATATCTGGTGGAGTATGGCAAATGAATACGATTTCTTGTTCAATCATAAGATGGAAGACTGGTATGAGATTGAGAAAATGATTACAGAGAATGACCCATATCATCATCTGCTCAGCAATCATAATGGAATGAAGATTTATGATTTCTCCAGACCGGCGATCACACATTGCTGTCTTCAGACAAATGCGATGCATAAGGCGGCAGACTGGTGGAATCAGTATCAGAAACCAATCATCTTTGATGAATGTTGTTATGAAGGTGATATCGAACATGAATGGGGCAATATTTCAGCGTTTGAGATGGTAAATCGGTTCTGGAAAGCGTGTGCAACAGGTGCATTTGCAACACATGGTGAAACCTATTATTCTGAAGATGAGGTGCTCTGGTGGGCAAAAGGTGGAAAACTGCATGGTGAAAGTCCGGAGAGAATCGCATATCTCAAAGAGCTTATGTACGGTCTGGAAGGACCACTGGAGCCATGGGGGGAGCCGATGTTTGAAGAATTCTCTAATGTGACAGAAAAAATTGTTCCGGGTGAAGTACCTCCGTTCTTTGCACTGATGCAGTCTTTGACAACGGAAGAAAATGAAAACCTGAAGTGGAAGAATGCAGCATACACCGGACATTATAAAGAAAATGTATACCTTAAATATTTTGGAAATCAACGCCCGAGAGTCGCAGCGATTCGTCTGCCAAAAGAACATTTCTACAAGGTGGAAGTCATTGATGTGTGGGAGATGACACGAACTGTTGTAGAGGAGAAGGTAAGCGGAAAAGTGCCACTTCAATTACCTGAAAAAGAAGGAATTGCGGTGCTGGCAACGAGAGTGGAATAAAGCGATGGAAAATAAGAAACTCCCGAAGTATCATGATTGAAATGATATTTCGGGAGTTCAATTTATAAAATCTAATATTATATTCTATTCCGATATTCCAACGGAGTCATTTCATAACATTTCTTAAATGCCTGACGGAAATTGCCGGTATCCGAGTACCCCAATTCTTCAGAAATAACAGCAATTGAAATATCCGGATTGGCAAGCAGGCGGGTAGCCTGATTCATGCGCAATTGCTGAATATTTTCACTGAAACTCATACCGGTGCTGGATTTGATGATCCTCTGTAACTGACGTTCGCTGTAATTGAAGAAGGTGGACAACTCTTTTAAAGTAACTGTAGCGAAATGCTCCTGTATATATTTCAAGATAAATATCAGGTTTTCGTTCTGGTCATCTTCAACCAGTGACGGAACGATAACATTTGCCCCATGATTCCGAAGCAGCGTAATGAAAAATGCATCGATAATGGAATTGAGCATCCGGTTTTTATATTGACGATTTCCAATAAATTCTTCATAAGCATAGCCGACATAATTAAATAATTCGTGGTCACCATGTGTGCGGAATAGAAGGTAAGGGTGTGTCGGTGAATGATATAACATACGCATGAAAAAATCTGATAACACATCATTTTCCGATAAGGTTCCGAAGAAAGCAGTCTCAAAGGTGCTGGTTCTAAGTATAATATTGAACACGATACAGTCATCGGAAAACACACTGACAGCATGTGGTGTATTTGGTGCAATGATGCAAATATCACCGGCCTGCATCTCCAATTTTTGCTCCTGAATATAGTTGTAACATGAACCATGCAAAACACAGAGCACTTCCAGAAAAGAATGGGAGTGCCAGTTGCATGGAAGATAACGAAAATGTTTATAGATTTCGCAATCTAAGTTTTTATGAAAAAATAAATCCTCTTCCAGATTATCGACTAGGAATTTAGGAAATAAACAATCATCTGTCTGACTGGCTTTGACAAAAATATCTCGGCAATCCTTAATATCATGTGGTTTCTCTAAGTGCCGGTCTTGATTTTCGAAATATAAGTCTTTTAATCGTTGCTCTGTTTCACATAAATTTGTATCTATTTCATATTCGTAAGCATCATAAAATCGCATAAATTATCCTTTCGCTGTTTGATAGTGTTAATTTGTTATATTTATTATACCAAAGACAAATTTAAAATTCTTTAAAATTCATAGAAATGTCATCTTTGTAATGCTGGAATGTCTGATTTGCAACTTTGTTGTAAAATGAGGGATTGCTATACTATGAAATATAATAAAGCAGAAGGAGAATCTGGATAATGGGAATATTAGGAAACTGGATTACAAATAAAACAGCAAAACCATTTTATGCAAGAAGAATTATAAAAATATGTAAGCAAGTTTTACATGCAGAGGCAAAGGTATGTGGGCTTGGTCAGTTTCATTTTTATATAAATGGATGCAAGGTAGAAGATCATGAGTTGGACCCGGGATGGACGGATTATCACAAATTGATTGAATATGTAACATTTGATGTAACGTCATATTTAAAAGAAGGGGAAAATGTAATTGGAGCGGAGGTTGGAAATGGTTGGTTTCATAAGATGGACGAGCATTATACATTCAAATTTCCGGAATTTATGCCGCCAAATCCGAATCCATATAAACCATTTGGTAAAGAACTTGTACTGGCGGTAGAATTAACAATTACTTATGTTGATGGAACCGTAGAAGTTATTCATGCGGATGAAGATTTTCTTGTAAAAGAGCATCCGGTTGTAATGAGTAATGTATATGGTTCGGAGACCATTGACGGAAGAAAGAATCAGGATGGATGGTGTACAGAAGAGTTCAATGCGACAAGTTGGGAGAAGGCTTCGATTGTTGCAAATGAGAAAGAGCCGACTGGCCGGATGATCGACCAGTTACAGCCGCCGGTGAAGGTAATTCATTCTTATACGGGAGCATATTTGCAGGATGTACAGGATAGAGCAATCTATGACTTCTCGCAAAATATGTCCGGAATCTTAGAATTTGAAGTAAAAGGAAAAGCCGGGGATGAAATTCATCTTTACCCTGCCGAGAAACTTGCGGAGAATGGTGATGTAGACCAGATGGCAAAAGGCTGGGTAAATTTGGATTCGTGTATTACTTATATTATCGGGCAGGACGATGAATGGGAAACATGCAGAATGAAATTTACCTATTTTGCAGGAAGATATGTTGCTGTTGAGAAGCCGGAAAATTGTGAGATGCGTAATCTTACAGCTCATGCAATCAGTAGTGCATATGAGACGGACGGAACATTTACATGTGATGACAAACGTTATGAGCAGATTTACAGTCTGGTGGAAAAAGCAGTTGAGGCAAATATGGTCAGTGTGCATACCGACTGTCCAACGATTGAGCGCTTCGCGTGGCAGGAGCCGAATCATTTGATGGCACCGTCGATTATGTATATGAAAAATGGGCGTAAATTGTGGGAGAAATTCCTGCTGGATATGAGAACGGCGCAACATACAGCACAGGATTATTTTTATGATTTTGAGGGGAATAGAGTCTATCCGGGAGATGGACTGATGCCGTCACAGTGTCCATGTTATATTCCAAATGTACTTCCGGTTCCGGGAATGGGAAGTTTCTACGACATTATCGGTTGGGGAAGCACCTGTATTCTTGGAACATATTGGCATTATATGTTCTATGGTGACAAGAAGATTGTGGAAGATAACTACGATGCAGGTATGAGATATCTGGAACATTTGAAAACAAAGGTTACAGAAGAAGGATTTATCAACCATGGTCTGGGTGACTGGGGCAATCCGAAAAATGAACTTGCAAGAGAAAATATCGAGACGGCTTTTTTGTATGCAGATGCCGTAACGCTTGCGAAGTTTGCCGAGATTCTTGAGAAACTTGAGGATAAAAAGAAGCTGGAAGCTTATGCAGAGCAGGTAAAGAAAAACTACAATGAAAAGCTGCTTGTCTGGAATGCAGAAAAAGGATATTGGTGTTATCGTGCATGGGATCATGCGGACGAGTTATTTATGACGCAGGCAGTAGAAGCGTTACCGCTTTATTGGGGATTAGTACCAGAGGACAAAGAGGCGGATGTTGTGAAAGCATTTCGCGATACCTTGGAAACAGAAGGTGCATTTGTCAGCGGAGAAATCGGGCTTCCATATGTAATTCAGACAGCACGCAAATATCGGATGAATGACTTAATCTGCCAATTTATTTTGCGGAAAGAGCATCCAAGTTATTATGCATTTGTATTAGATGGAGAGACGACATTGGGTGAATATTGGGAGACCAATCCGAGAAGCCACTGTCATGATATGATGGGACATATTGTAGAGTGGTATTATAATGGTATCGCAGGAATCCAGGCAGAGGAACCGGGATTTAGAAAGATAAAAATATGCCCGTATTTGCCAGAAAGTATACATGAGTTTAAGTGTATTTATCGTTCTGTGGCAGGGGAGATTTCAGTTCAGGTGAAGGAAGAGCAGGATGGAATGGTATTGCAGGTGAAAGTGCCAAAGGGCGTGGAGTATCAGATTGATACAACTAATCTGGAAAGTAGCAGAGAAATCACGGCAGAGAAGATTAAGATAGAGGTAGAATAACATGAGAGAGTTCAGTAACAGACGAAATCCTATATTGCCATTGGAATATCATGTGCCGGACAGCGAGGGACATGTAATGCCGGATGGAAAGTTGTATGTATATGGCAGTTTTGATGACAGAGCAGATGTTTATTGCAGTGAGAAATATCATGTGGTATCGACAGCCGATATGGAGCATTGGACGATTCATGGGGAATCGTTAAACGGTAATCAGATTCCTTGGTTCAATAACCCGGTTGCACCAAAATATCCGGGAATTGATTGGAGCCATCCAACACCATTTATCCAGAAAATGATTCAGCGAGACCTTGAGAATGGTGTCGATATGAAGGCAAAATTTGAAGAGGCAGAAAAAGAAGAAAAGGAAAAGCCGGCACTTCTCTTTGCACCAGATTGTCTGGAACGCAATGGAAAATATTATCTTTACTTTTGCATGCCGGATGACAGTGAAGGAGTTGCAATGTCAGACAGACCGGAGGGACCATTTACAAATCCAATACAGCTTCCGTGTGGGGGAATTGATCCGGCAATATTTATTGATGATGATGGACAGGCATATTATTATTGGGGACAGTTATTTTCACATGGAGTAAAACTGAATGAAGATATGATTTCCTTCAATAGAGATGAGATAGTGGATGAGCTGGTGACGGAAGAAGAACATTTTTTCCATGAAGGCTCTTCCATGAGAAAAATCGGTGACACCTATTACTATGTATATGCCGATGTGGAACGTGGGAAACCAACTTCACTTGGATATTCTACAAGCAAGTCTCCGATGGGACCATTTACTTATCGTGGAATTATCATTGATAATGACGGATGCGATCCGGCGAGCTGGAATAATCATGGCTCAATTGAATGTGTAAATGGACAGTGGTATGTATTTTATCATCGTTGTAGCCGAGGAGCACAGCAACACAGAAGGCTCTGCATCGAGAAGATAGAGATATTGGAAGATGGTACAATCCCGGAGGTGAAGATGACCTCGCAGGGCATCGGAGAGCCATTTGCATCGAGCGAGGTCATCAAGGGGTATCAGGCATGTGAAATGTCCGGTTCCGTGTATATCGGAGTTAATGAAGATGTAGATAGTGTAGAGGAATATCCAGAGGTACTAATGAATATTTCTGCGGGAGATGAAGTGATGTTTCGCTATGTGAAGAGTGAGCAGGAGTGGAAGGAAATCGAGATACTGTATTCGGGAGCAGGGAAAATTCAAGTATATATGAATGAGAAGATAGTTGGAACAATTAATTGTGATAAAGTACAGGGGGTAAATGTTGCAAAATCATCAATTAAATGTTCGAGTGGACAGTATGAATTAAAACTTCGTTTTGAATCGGCAGAGCAAATAAAGATATATCAGGTGATTGTGCGGTAGTTGCAATTGAAAGTTTTCCACAGAATTACAAACAAAAAAGAAGAGTTATCGACAAGAAACACATTGCGAAGGTATAGGTGATAGTTTAATCTATAGCTATACTCATTTCTAAAAATTAATCGATTAGTTAAGACTCTTGAAAGTCTAAGGTGCGGGATGAGAATTTGAATTTTATAAGTTCTCATTCCGTACAGTTATCTATATTCATTTCAGAATATAAAATGAGTTTTTCAAAGAACTTGAGTTCAGTAACAAATCCAAAATGTAAAAATCCGAATAAATATTAATAAAAAACCAAGAATAAGACTGTTAAAATGGAAGTGGAAAATTAATCTTTTACAGAAAAATCAAATGTGATAAAATAAAGAAAAATAGGATTTTCTATTTCTGTTTGACAGATAATTGTCATGAGAAAAAGGAGAAAATTCTATGAAAAAAACAAAAGAATTAAAGGAAAAAGAAAATTTTATAATGTTTCCCACAGTGGATTTTTGTTTCAAAGAATTAATGCAGAATGAGAATGTAAGGAAAGGCATTATTGCAGCTTTATTGAATGTATCACCTGATGAGATTGAATCTACCATCCTTATACAGACAATATTGAGAAAAGAATATGAGGATGATAAGTATGGGATTTTAGATGTGCGTGTAAAATTGAAGAATGGAACACAGATAGATTTTGAAATGCAGGTGGCAGCATATGAATATTGGGATAAACGTTCTATTTTTTATTTGAGCAAAATGTATACAGACCCGATTAAAGAGGGAGAGGGCTATGATACATTAAAAAAATGTATTCATGTCAGTATTTTGAATTCAGTGCATTTCCCGGAGGATGATGTATGCTATCGTCGAATTGCATTTTGTGATACAGAGACGGGGAAAGAATATTCAGATCTTATGGAGATGCATATGTTGGAGTTGGCAAAATTGCCTCCGGAGGCTCAGAATGAAGAAGGCATTATTCTTTGGATGCGTTTCCTCGGTGGAAGGTGTGAGGAGGATTTTAGGCATATGGCAGAAAAAGATAAGTACATAGAAGAAGCATATGATACTTTGAAAAAATTAAGTGCAGATGAAGAGAAACGTCTTGAGTATGAGGCTCGTCAGAAAGTGATTCGGGACCATAATTCATTTATGAAAAGTGCGGAGAAAAGAGGACTGCAGCAAGGAATACAGTACACTTTAAAGGCATTGGAATTGAAGAAACAAAATTTGAGTGCGGAGCAGATTGCAGAAGAACTTCAAATTTCATTAAACGATGTGAAAATGATTTTAGGAGAAAAATAACAGCATGCATGCGAGAACAATTTTACAATCATTACAGCAAGGCATCTTGATTTGTAACAGAAATGCCAGAATTGTATATTTTAATGATGCATATGGTGAATTCATCGGGAAGCGGCTTGAGGAGGTTCAGGGAGAAGAGATTACCAAGTATCGAAAGCACGCAATGGTTCCACAGGTGATTCAAACGCAGATACCGATAGAGGGAATTGTACGCACGGAAGGAAATCAAGAGTATTTTACAAGTGTTTATCCTATTAAGGAAGGCGATATCCTGAACGGAACAATTTCTATTGTTACAACACTCGCACAGCATCAGTTAAAAGTAAAACAGAAAACGGAGACGTTGTCGGAGCGGGTTCGTAAATTTGAGAGAGAAGAGATTCTGGCAGAAATTGCGTATTGCGGCGGAGGCGTAGAAGGTAAGAAAAAGGCCGCGGCACAGTTGGGAATATCACTTGCAACTTTATACAATAAAATAAAAGAAGATTAAGAATGAGCGATAATTTCTAAAATTCTAGAAATTATCGCTTGTTTTATTGTGTAAATCCAGTATATTGCTAAGATTATGGATAGAAAGACAAAGGTATTGTTTAAGAACAGGACTTTTCGATATTAAAAAGTCCATAAGCCACAGTATCAAAAAAAGTATGGAGGTAGCAAGATGAAATTAAGAGAAATCGCACATTCAAAAACCGGAGATAAAGGTGATATCTCCAATATTTCTGTAATCCCATATGATGAAGCGGATTACGAATTTTTAAAGAAGCAATTAACGGAAGAAGTTGTGAAAGAATACTTTAAAGAGATATGTAAAGGAGAAGTGGTCAGGTATGAACTGGATGGGTTACACGCATTGAATTTTGTGCTATACCATACGTTAGGAGGCGGGGTAACACGCTCGCTGGCAATTGACCGACATGGCAAAACATTGGGAATGGCATTATTGGAAATGGAGGTTGATAAGTAATGAAGACAATTCGAATTGGAAGTGGAGCAGGTTATGCAGGGGACCGGATTGAGCCGGCGATGGAACTAATTGAAAAAGGAAATCTAGATTATATTATATTTGAATGCCTTGCAGAAAGAACAGTTGCAATTGGACAACAGGACAAAGAGAAAGACTCGGAAAAAGGATATAATCAGTTGTTAGAATATCGCATGAAAAAAATATTACCTCTGTTGTTCCACAATCATGTAAAGATGATTACAAACATGGGTGCGGCAAATCCAAAGGCGGCTGTAAGACAGACCAAAAAAATTGCAGAAGAACTAGGAATTTCTGGATTAAAAATAGCCTGTGTGACAGGGGATGATATAACAGATAAGTTAGAGAAATATATGGATAATATCGTTCTGGAAAATGGAAAGCAATTGGGGGAATTAAGAGATTCTTTGATCTCGGCAAATGTGTATATGGGCTCGGAAGGAATTCAAGAAGCATTAGCCGGTCAGGCAGATATTGTGATAACAGGGCGAGTATCTGACCCGGCTCTTTCGATTGGACCACTTGTACATGAATTTGGGTGGGATTTAGAGAATAATCCAGATCAAATGGGACAGGCTGTGTTGGTCGGACATTTACTGGAATGTGCCGGACAGGTAACAGGAGGCTATTATGCGGATCCTGGAGTGAAGGATGTGCCGGATTTGTACAAATTGGGATTTCCATTGATAGAAGTCAGCGAAGATGGAAGCTTTGTTGTAACAAAAGTAGAAGGGGCCGGGGGACTTGTAAGTGTAGATACATGTAAAGAACAGACGATATATGAGATTCATAATCCGAAGGCATATCTGACACCGGATGCAACAGCAGATTTTTCCAATGTGGTATTTACACAAGTAGGGGAAAATAGAGTTCTGGCACGAAATGCGACAACCCATGGACGACCGGAGACTTTGAAGGTAAGTATTGGATATAAAGATTGCTTTATCGGTGAAGGCGAGATTTCCTATGGAGGTGAGACCGCACTGGAACGAGCTCGTATGGCTGCTGATATTATAGAAAAAAGAATTGAATTGACCGGAATCCGGTTAGAGGAATATCGGGCAGATTTTATAGGATATAATTCTTTGTATGGAGATTTGTTGACATCAAAAATGAATACCGGAACGCCGACGGAAGTGAGGTTACATATAAGTGGAAGAGCAATCGAACGTTTACAGGCAGAATTGCTTGCAAATGAAGTGGAAGCTCTTTATACAAATGGTCCGGCAGGAGGCGGCGGGGCAGAAAAACGCGTGAAGGAAATCGTTTCGATTTGTTCCATATTTGTTCCAAGAAAGGCGGTTCAGTATCAGGTAGAATATTTGGAAACAGGGGATCGTAAGAAGTAGAATTCCTTACATTTGCAAACGCAATAAGTAGCTATAGAAAAGGAAAATGGACATGAGAATAATCAAGAAAAAATTAAGTGAATATGCGGAATTAACAGGATATCTGCACGAATTACATGATGAGACGGATAATATCAAGGAATATCCGGCAATTATAATATTTTCGGGTGGTGGATTTAGAATGTGCAGCTTTTTAGAATCAGAACCGATTGCACTGGCATATCTTGCAGAAGGCTATCAGGCATTTACATTAAAATATACAACAGTGACAGATAAGGAAGATGCTACGATTGAAGATCCAATGTCAGATGCACAAAAAGCATTGGAGTGGATTCGCGCATGCAGAGAAGAGTATTGCATTGGAGAAGGAAAGTTAGCATTGCTTGGATTTTCAGGCGGAGCACATCTTGCGGCTGCAACAGCAACACATGGTCCACAACGACCAGATGTATTACTATTGGGATATCCGGGAATCCTTCACAGTGAATTACGTGCTTTGGAGTGTCCGGATATCGTAGAATGTATAGACGAGAAAACGCCGCCGACATTTCTGTTTGGAACAAGAGACGATAAGGTAACACCACCGAAACATATTCTGGCGTTTGCACAATACCTGGAGCAGAAAAATGTGGAATTTGAAGTTCATATTTTCAGAAAAGGTGAACATGGATTTTCACTCGCAAAACCATTAACCAGTGCGGGAGATAAAAACAGGGTAAATTCGGATGTGGCACAATGGTTTCAACTGAGTGTGAGATGGCTGAAGGAAATGTTGGGTGAGTTTACAGTATATGGTGTCAATGACGGAAGAGATGGTAAGTATAGTATAGATACAAGAATATGCGAGTTGCTGAAAACACCGGAAACAAAAGCAATCGTATTGACATACTTGCCAATGTTAGATGAAGAACTTCCGGTATTTGTAAGAGATTGGTTAACGCCTAGAAAATTAAATAAAAACCAGAAACTTTTATCGCAGGATAAATTAGAAGAACTAGATAAGAGGTTGTTAGAATTATAGTTTTCCACAGAATTGCCAACAAAAATAATTATGAAAGAAGCCCATGGTTTGAGCCATGAGCTTCTTTTAATAAAAAATATTATGTCTAGTCAGCCTCTTTCACAGGAATCTCGACCGGCTTATTTAAAATCTCCATAAATTCTTCGCCGGTAATCGTTTCATGTTCATACAGATACTGAGCCAGTTCATGTAATTTACCAACATTATCTTCAAGTATTTTATAAGCTTTTGAATGTTGCAATTTTACAAGATCGCGGACTTTTTTGTCAATTTCGGTTTGAGTTTCGAGTGAACAAGTCATAGAACTGTCACCACCGAGATATTGGTTGGTCACAGTTTCCATTGCAACCATACCGAATTCTTCATTCATACCATAACGGGTAATCATTGCTTTAGCAAGTTTCGTGGCCTGTTCAATATCGTTGGAAGCACCCGTTGTGATTTGATGGAAAATCAGTTCTTCGGCAGCTCGTCCGCCGGTAAATGTTGCAATTTTATTTTCCAGCTCTTCCTTTGTCATGAGGAAATGCTCTCCGTCTTCAACCTGCATCGTATATCCAAGGGCACCGGAAGTTCTTGGAATAATGGTGATTTTGTGTACCGGAGCAGATTCTGTCTGTTTCGCGGCGACAAGTGCGTGACCGACTTCATGATAAGATACAACGAGTTTTTCTTTATTGGAGAGAACCCGGTTTTTCTTTTGATATCCGGCAATAACAACTTCTACACTTTCTTCCATATCTGCCTGTGTGACGAACTTACGATTGTCACGGACAGCACGAAGGGCAGCTTCATTTACAATATTAGCAAGTTCAGCACCGGAGGCGCCGGCAGCAGCTTTGGCAACAGCAGCATAATTGACGTTATCTCCAACACGAATTTTCTTGGCATGTACTTTTAAAATATCAATACGTCCTTGCAAATCTGGGAGTTCGACCGGAATACGACGGTCAAAACGTCCTGGACGAAGGAGTGCAGGGTCGAGAGAATCTGGCTGGTTTGTTGCAGCAAGAATAACAACTCCCTTAGAGCCGTCGAATCCATCCATCTCAGTAAGTAACTGATTTAAAGTCTGCTCACGTTCATCGTTTCCGGACATTTGTCCGTTACGTTTCTTTCCAATCGCATCAATCTCATCTATAAATACAATACAAGGAGCTTTCTCATTTGCCTGTTTGAACAGGTCACGCACCTTGGCAGCTCCCATACCAACGAACATTTCAACAAATTCAGAACCTGAAATAGAGAAGAACGGAACATTGGCTTCACCGGCAACTGCTTTGGCAAGTAATGTTTTACCGGTTCCAGGAGGGCCTACTAACAGCGCACCTTTTGGCATAGAGGCACCGATTTCACGATATTTTTCCGGGGTGTGTAAGTAATCTACTAATTCAGATAAAAGTTCTTTTGCTTCGTCTTCACCGGCAACATCAGAAAATTTAATACCACTGGAAGATTTGACATATACTTTTGCATTACTCTTTCCACCCATACCAAATTGCATGGAATTCATTCCGCCACCCATCTTAGACAGCATTTTTTTGGACAGCCATTGTCCAAGTGCAATCATGATCAACATTGGAAGAAGGCAGGCCATAAAAAAACTAATAATTGGAGATGTCGGCTCAATGATTTCGGATGAAAATTTAGCACCAGATTCGTGAAGCCGGGTTACGAGATCTGGATCTTCAATAATCCCGGTTTTATATACTGTATCTCCTGATTTATCTGTAAATATGATTTGGTTTGATTCGATGTTTACAGAATCGATTTGTTTTTCATCAATCATTGTCATAAATGTGCCGTAATCTACTTCCTTGACCTGACGCTGTTCCAGTGCAGGAAGGAGAAGAAAATTGATACAAAGGATTGCGACAAGTGCAATGATGTAATAGAAAATCATAGGTCGTTTTGGTGATTTTACTTCTTGCATAATAAGTCTCCTTACTGCAAATGCTTTTCGAGGTATTTTTCTGTTTAGCATTTGCGTACACCTTATCATCAAATGATGTATTTCAAATTGATATTCATTGGTGTTTCATCTTTCGTAATGGATAGTGTAGTACGAAATGTTAAGGAATTCAAGTAAAAAAGTCTGAAAAAAATAAGGGATTCATGAAATTTTTATAAAATAAAAAGTATAGAAAATCTGCTGTCTGCTTTATATTGCATTTTTTATAAGAGGGTTACGAAAACAAATAAGTATATTTTCGCATCTGTGCAAATATAATGGTCTCTACCCGGTTTCGTATCTCTTCTGGATATGCTCCCGCATTTACAAGTAATTCGTTTACATCTTTTTTAGTAAAGTGAAATTTTTACTTTTTACCCCATTATAAATCACAGAACCGTATTTTATTTTTTCAAGGTCATAACATACAAATTCATTTTCGGTCAATGTTGATTTTTTCAGAAGATGCGATATCATGTATTCAGCTAAGCCTTCATATCCTGTGTAATCAGCTTTGTACCATATTCCTTTATTCTCCCATTTTAGTTGGTTCCCTTTCGATGACTGACGATCATTTGTACGGATATTCTGCTCAAATAATTCTATCATTCTAGCTACCTCTCTATACGAATCCAAAAATCATCTTCCGCCATTCTACCTTCGGTTTTTTCTATAATCATAATCGGATCGTAAAATGGCAATCCTAAATCTTTGAGTATCAACTTCATCTTATCTCTGCTTTCGGGGAAGCATCTTGATTCCAGAAATTCTTGATATTGATTATAATTTGGAGTTTCTACAACACCGAAAGCACGGAACATAATCTTATCGGTATAATTTCTTATTTTTACTTTTTGTTCCTGTTCATTCACATCAATTAAAGTACATACATTCGAACCATACATATACCAAAGTCTGAGCGGCCATATTTTTTCGGGAACTCGGACTTCCTGTTCATATTCAGGATATCTTTGTAGCATTTTAAGAAATGGAACAATTGGTCCGTGAATAGCTTCCTTACTTCGCTCCCAGCGCTCTACAGTTGGCTTTGAACAATTGATAAACTCTGCAAACTCCTTTTGTGTTAAATGTAGTTCCTTACGAATTTGTTTGATTTCCGTTGCGGTTGTATATTCGGGGATTATAAATAATTTTTCTTTCATAGATTCACCTTCTGTTTTTAGGAATACCCACTTTTTGTTTATTAAATCATATAAATTTGTATCTGTAAATAAAAACCATTATTTTGATGGTTAATTTGAGTTAAAAACAATCAAATTGATGGTTTTGATGAAACTGTTAGAAGAGCATAAAGGAAATATCCTTTATACTGCATTTTTTACAAGGGCATGTTATAATAAGGGAACAAGCGTAAATTGGTTGTCGCTTACAATATATTGTACCCGATAACCGAAAATCTGCAAAAGAGAAAGAAGGGCTGATGATGGCTGTTTACGATAGTTTAGGTAATATGCTTACAAGATTTGGGCGCTGGATTGTGCGACAGACAAAAGGAAGCTATAAATCTGCAAGATTATCCCATGTGATACGGGAAGAAGAACGAAAACAGGATGATTTATTTCGCCAGATTGGGGAATATTATTATCAGATGTATGGCAAGGATGCAGATGGGCAGATGAAGATCTGGTGTGATGCAATCTGGAATAATAAGATGATGGTGATTCAGTACCAGAGCCAAAAAAGGCTGGTGAAAGGGGTTGCTTATTGTCCGAATTGCAGTCAGGAAGTGCCGATGCATTCAAAATACTGTAATCATTGTGGAGCAAGAATAATCACAACTCCAGAGATACAAACAAAAGAAACGGCACCATTTTCAGCAAAAATATGCCCCGGATGTGGTGCAGTGATTGCAGACGGAGATGTTTTCTGTGCAAATTGCGGAGGTAGAATTCCGGAGAAGAAAAGTTTGAGGGATTTTGTGAAAACGAAAGTGGCAGAGCATAAGGAAAAAGCAGAATTAGAGAGACAGGAAGAAGAAAAAGAGTTTGAAAATGTTGAGAAGGAAGTTGTTGCGGAGGTAGAGGCGAAAGAAGCTGTTTTGGAAGAAGTAAAAGTGGAAGAGGAAACTGCAATAGTGGAAACTGAAACAGGAAAAGACGTGGCTACAGAAGACAAGGCAGTAGAAGTTGTGGAAGAACAAGAAGTACAAGAGTCACAACCTGACCAGGCAGACGCAGCAGAACAAGCAAATGTGACAGATGATTCTCAAAATGAGAAGAATGAAGAAAATGAGTCTAAAAGAACTTGTCACGAATGTGGCAACTCAATCGAATACGGACAGAATTTCTGTCCGAAGTGTGGAGTGAAATTGTAGTTGCAGGTTACAGTATTATGTGACTTGTAACCAATTATAGTAAGGGAGATATTTATTATGAAATTAATGATTGCATCAGATATACACGGTTCTGCATTATATTGTAGAGAATTAATGGAAGCCTGGAAACGAGAAGCAGCGGATCGGATGTTGATTTTAGGAGATATTTTATATCATGGTCCGAGAAATGATTTGCCTGCAGAGTATGCCCCAAAAAAAGTCATCTCAATGTTAAACCCACTGAAAGAAAATTTGTTATGTGTACGTGGAAATTGTGATACAGAAGTAGATCAGATGGTGTTGGATTTTCCAATATTGGCAGATTATTGTTTTTTAGATTTGGATGGACAGACTATTTTTGCAACACATGGGCATGTGTACAATCCACAGAACCCTCCAATGTTAAAAGACGGAGATATTTTGTTGAATGGACATACCCATATTCCTGCATGTAAAAGGTTTACAACTGAAAGCGGAGCAAAATGCACATATATGAATCCAGGCTCGGTTTCTATACCAAAAGAAAAATCGCAGCACAGTTATATGATTGTAGAAAATGGCGTATTTGAATGGAAAAATATGGAAGGAAAGGTATACCATACATGGAAGAAAGATACGCATTGTTAATTGACGCGGAAAATGTTTCTGCAAAATATATTAAACCGATATTAGATGAACTGTCGAAATATGGAAATGTGACATATAAACGTATTTACGGAGACTGGACAAAATCACAGAGTGCGAGCTGGAAAGAAGTCTTACTTCAAAATAGTATTACGCCAATTCAGCAGTTCAGTTATACATATGGAAAGAATGCTACAGATTCAGCAATGATCATAGATGCAATGGATATGTTGTATACAAATGATTTGGAAGGTTTTTGCCTTGTGTCGAGCGACAGTGATTTTACCAAATTAGCGAGTAGATTGCGTGAAAGTGGAAGAACTGTAATAGGAATGGGAGAAAGCAAAACACCAACACCATTTCGTAAGGCCTGCGACATTTTTACAGAATTAGAGTTGCTATTGGATGATATCAAAGATGGCAAGAAAAATGAAGTGACAAAAGGACAGATTGAAGAAGCGGTTATTAAGATCATTACAGAAAATCAAAATAACGATAAAGAGACCGGACTAGGTGAAGTGGGAAGCCGGCTTGTAAAATTATATCCGGACTTTGATGTAAGACGTTATGGGTACAGTTTGTTGTCTAAATTTTTAGAGACATTTCCAAAGCTAAAATTAAAACAGGATGGTACGCAGGTTACGGTGATGTTATACGAAGATAAAAGCCGTAAAGAAATGCTGGAGGAATTTATTGTCCAACAGATCAAAGAAGCGGGTGTGCAGGGAATCTTACTTGGAACACTTGGTAATCGTATCCATAATAAATTCAAAGATTTCAAAGTTCGTGATTACGGATATTCCCAGTTTAAGCAATACGTTCAGAGCCTTCGTAATGTAGAGGTGGAAGAGGAGGACGAGAGATACTGGGCTGTCTATAAAAAATAAAAATATCATAAGATAAGAAAGGCGGAAATTATGAACAAAGGGCGTGTTACAATTCCGACAGACCTGGATGTAATTCAGGAGACAATCGAACTTGCAGACAAATGGGGGGCTGATGCCGTACGTGACTGTGATGGTACGGATTTTCCGGTAGAGTTGAAGGATGTAGGATTAAAGGTATATTCTACGTACTATACAACGAGAAAGGATAATAAGTGGGCTAAGGCAAATCCGGATGAAATTCAGCAGATGTATTTGATGACACCATTTTATACTGCGGATGGGAATGTCCTGAGGGTGCATTTGATGAAGGGATTATACCCGGATATGTTAAAACCGAATTCTGTAGATGATATTACCAGATGGTGGGAAGTAGTTGATCGCAGTACGGGAGAAGTTGTCCCGGCAGGGCAGTGGGAATACGATGAAGAACAGGGTGATGTAATCATTCAGACAACGCCGTTTCATGATTATACCGTAAGTTTTCTGGCATATATCTTGTGGGATCCGGTACATATGTATAATGCGGTGGTAAATGACTGGAAGGATGTAGAACATCAGCTTACATTTGATGTGAGACAGCCAAAGACACATGCGTATACGATGAAACGTCTGGAGAAATTTATCGAAGAGCATCCGTATGTAAATGTTTTGCGATTTACGACATTTTTCCACCAGTTTACATTGGTGTTTGATGAACTGGCACGGGAAAAATATGTTGACTGGTACGGATATTCTGCATCGGTAAGTCCGTATATACTCAAACAGTTTGAGGAAGAAGTGGGATATAGATTCCGTCCGGAATTCATCATAGATCAGGGATATTACAATAATCAGTATCGAATTCCATCCAAAGAATACAAAGATTTTCAGGCGTTTCAGAGAAGAGAAGTCGCAAAAATCGCAAAAGAAATGGTAGATATTTGCCACGAACATGGAAAAGAAGCGATGATGTTTTTAGGGGATCATTGGATTGGAACGGAACCATTTATGGATGAATTTGCTTCAATAGGCCTGGATGCAGTTGTAGGAAGTGTTGGAAATGGTGCAACACTTCGTCTGATCAGTGACATTAAAGGCGTGAAGTATACAGAAGGCAGATTTCTTCCATATTTTTTCCCGGACACCTTTCATGAAGGTGGAGATCCTGTAAAAGAAGCGAAGGTGAACTGGGTAACAGCGAGACGTGCAATTCTTCGAAAACCAATCGATCGGATCGGATATGGAGGGTATTTGAAACTTGCATTGCAGTTCCCGGATTTTGTGGAGTATGTGGAATCGGTTTGTGATGAGTTCCGTGTATTATATGAGAACATCAAAGGAACAACTCCATATTGCATTAAGAATGTGGCTGTGTTGAACTGCTGGGGTAAGATGAGAGCATGGGGAAATCATATGGTTCATCATGGACTGTATTACAAACAGAATTATTCTTATTTCGGAATCATAGAAGCTCTCTCAGGGGCACCATTTAATGTGACATTTATCAGTTTTGAAGATATTTTGGAAAATCCGGATATTTTGAAGGATATTGATGTGATTATTAATGTCGGAGATGCCGACACGGCACATACAGGCGGAGAATACTGGTGCAATCCGATCATCTCTTCTGCTATTAAGAAATTTGTATATGAAGGCGGCGGAATTATTGGTGTAGGTGAGCCGGGAGCACATCAGGCGAATGGACGTTTCTTCCAATTGGCAAATGTATTCGGTGTAGAAGAAGAGACGGGATTTACATTAGGATATGACAAATATAATTGGGAAGTGCATAAACATTTCATTACGGAAGATGCCTCCGAGGAAATTGATTTTGGCGAGGGAAAAGCCAATATATATGCTCTGGAAGGAAGCAAGATTCTGGCATTGAGAGAGAGAGACGTTCAACTGGCTGTGAATGAATTCGGTCAGGGACGTGCTGTTTATATTGGAGGATTGCCTTACAGCTTTGAGAACAGTCGTTTATTGTATCGTGCAATTTTATGGAGCACGCATGAGGAAGAGAATTTGAAGAAATGGTTCTCAACAAATTACAATGTTGAAGTGCATGCTTATATTAAAAATGGAAAATACTGCGTTGTAAATAATACGTATGAGCCACAGAAAACGACGGTTTACAAAGGTGACGGAACTTCTTTTGAGTTACAGATGGAAGCAAACCAGATTATCTGGTACGAGATATAAGGAATAGTCCGGTATACAGTTGATTTTGCAGTGTGTACAAATCAATGTATATCGGATATACGGAGGATAGAATATGAATCAGTCAGATGCCTGTGCAAAGAAGCAGGAGGCAATCGAACATTTTCAGTTTCAGGGAACATTAATAAACGAAAAAACATATGGGAATGGCCATATTAATGATACATTCCTGCTTGAGTTTGCAAATCCAGACCAGAAAGTGATTTTGCAGAGACTTAATCATCAGATTTTCACAAAACCGGTGGAAGTGATGGAGAATATAGAAGGGATCACATCGTATCTCAGAGAGCAGATCGGAAAAGAAGGCGGGAACCCGGAGCGGGAAACATTGAATCTTATCAAAGCGATTGATGAAAAACCATATTATCAAGATTCCATCGGTTCTTTTTGGCGTGCATTTTATTTTATAGAAGACGCAGTATGTCTGGAACAGGTAGAAAAGCCATCAGACTTTTATGAGAGTGCTGTGGCATTTGGACATTTTCAATATATGCTAAAGAATTATCCGGCGGATACTTTGCATGAGACGATTCCGGGATTTCATGACACTACAATGCGATTCCGGGCATTTGAACAGTCCGTGAGGGAGGATGTATGTGGACGAGTCAAAGAAGTAAGTCCGGAGATTGAATTTGTATTACAGAGAGAAACGGAGACACATGTATTGGTAGATCTGTTAAGAGACGGAGAACTGCCGCTTCGAGTGACACATAATGATACAAAATTGAACAACATTATGTTGGATGCAAAGACGAGAAAAGGCATGTGCGTGATCGATCTTGATACGGTTATGCCGGGGCTTGCAATCTATGATTTTGGAGATTCGATCCGTTTTGGAGCAAGTACGGCTGCAGAAGATGAAAAGGATTTGTCAAAAGTGTCGTGCAGTATGGAGTTGTTTGAGTGCTATACAAGAGGTTATATTGAGGGATGTCAGGGAACACTTACAAAGAAAGAGCTGGAAATGTTGCCGATGGGGGCAAAGCTTATGACATTGGAATGTGGAATACGATTTCTGACAGATTATCTGCAGGGAGATGTGTACTATAAGATTCACAGGCCGGAGCAGAATCTGGATCGGTGCAGGACACAGTTTAAATTGGTTGCGGATATGGAATCGAAGTGGACTCAGATGAAACAGATTATAGAAAAATATTGTTAAATACCAATCTGATAAATTTATAAAATGAAAATATAATGATATCAAAGAATAGCAGAATCGTGAAAGGCAAGTAGAAAAGATGGCAAAAAAAAGAAAAAAACCGAAAATGGAATTCCGATATTATCAGATGCCGCCCGGAAGTCCGATCCTGGCTCTGTTAGGAGAGAAATGGGTGCAGAATTATGGCAGAGATATTGACTATCTTCATTTTCACAATTATCTGGAGATTGGATTTTGCTATTATGGCGAAGGGGCTGTAACACTGGGAGAGGAAGATTTTCGCTTTTCGGGCAGAGAATTTACTGTTATTCCTAAGAATTTTGCACATACCACCAATAGTGACCCGGACAATATGAGCAGTTGGGAATATCTGTTTATTGATGTGGATGGATTACTGCAAAGCATTTATCCAGATAATCCGATGAGAACAGGGAAGATTATTCGTCGAATCAACTCTAAGGCGCTCTTTCTAAAAGAGGAAGAATATCCTGGAATTGCGAAAAAAATTTTAAAGATTATTGAAATAATGCGTAAAGCGGAAGAGTTTTATTTAGAGGAAGCGAAGGGAGTTCTTGGATCGTTACTTGTTGAGGTGGCAAGAATGAATCGTATGAGTGATGAGGAAGAAATGGATGTGGACAGAGGAAAAATTACCAATATGATTTCTAAAACGCTTGATTATATTGCAGATAATTATATGCAGGATATAAAAGTTGAAGAGCTGGCAAGGTATATCCATATCAGTGAGACGCATTTTAGACGTGTTTTTTCTACATACATGAAGATGAGTCCGTTAGAATATATCAACACAGTGCGGATTCAGGCGGCATGTGAGTTTTTGAAAACAACAGATGAGCCGATTGCAGATATTGCATATAAATGTGGATTTACAACAAACTCTACATTCAATCGAAATTTTAAACAAATCATGGGAATGCCTCCTGTTGAATGGAGGAAACGACCAGAAAATTTCGAGCATCAATTATTGAAATTTGAGATTCATTCAGAGGAAGGCTGGTAAAAAATTGTACAATTATAAAATGGTAGAACAAGTTAAAAGGAAAACAAAAAAAATGTCCGGAGTGCTGCGAAAACTCATGCTTATATTCGGTGTATTATTTGTGTTGATGGGAATTATGATTTCACAGGCATTTATGCTGGCTGGATTTCTTTTGGTATTATTGTATTTTGTGTATGATGCATTTAGCCAGAAAGAATATGAATATACATTAGAAAATCACATACTGACGATTGACGTGATTTATGGCAAAAGATATCGTAAAACAGCGCACATTCTGGACTTGCAGGAACTTGAAGTTGTTGCACCGAACTGGGCTGAGGCGGTTGCCAAATATCGAAAGAACGGAGGAAGCGTAAAACTTCCAAAGTATGACTATACATCTTATGAGGACGATATCCCATATTATACAATGATTATCATTGAAGATCATAAAAAAATCAAATTGTTGTTAGATTTGAATGATGAATTTTTGCAGACGTTGAAACGTATGTATCCATCAAAAGTCTTTTTTGCATAAAATAAAGAAAAAACTGTTGGAAAGACAAAAAATAAGGCACGTTTTGATTGAAAAAAAGATGAGAAAACCCACTTTTTTTAGTATATTTTAAGCAAATATATTGAAGAAAGTGGGTTTTTTGTGAAAAAAATCTATAAGTGATAAAAAAATAACAAAAAATAAGATGGGAAAAGCATACGAAATAGGCAAAATACATAAAATGGTCGAAAATGCACATTATATGAACGCATATGCAAACTATACAAAAAAATCGGATGATATAATACACCCATAAACAAATCAGACAAAAAGTTGTAAGGCTTTTTAAAAGGAAAAAAGGAGGAAAAGGAATATGAAAAAGAAAGTGATTACAGTGTTACTTGCCGGCGCAATGGTAATGTCGCTTACAGCCTGCGGAGGAAGTTCCGATTCAACAAGTAAAAGTGACAGCAAAGGTTCAGGGGACAGTAATAAACTGACTGTTTGGGCATGGGATCAGAACTTCAATATCAAAGCTATGAACATAGCAGCAGAGGAGTACAAGAAAGATCATCCGGATTTTGAACTGGAAGTAATAGAAACATCTTCTGATGATTGCCAGACAAAACTGACAACAGCAGCTAATGCAGGTGATTATAGCACATTACCGGATATTGTATTGATGCAGGACAATAGTTATCAGAAATATCTCAAGAGTTATCCGGATGCATTTACAGATTTGGCAGACATAGATATAAACTGGGATGATTTTGGAAAATTAAAACAATCCTATTCTATGGTAGATGACAAACATTACGGAGTTCCATTTGATAATGGTGCAGTAATTGCAGCGTATCGTACAGATATTCTTGCAGATGCAGGATATACAGTTGATGATTTGACAGACATTACTTGGGAAGAGTTTGAAAAAATCGGAAAAGATGTACATGATAAGACTGGAAAATATCTTCTTACAAGTGAAGGAACCGGCGGAGATGTAATGATGTTTATGGTTCAATCTTGTGGAGCGAATTATGTAAACGAAGACGGAGAAGCTTACATTGTTGGAAATGATGTGGCAGAAAAATGTGTAGATATTTATACAGAACTGGTTAAAAATGACGTTGTTAAGTTAGTAAATAACTGGGATGAATATATTTCAACAATTACAAGTGGTGAAGCAGCAGGCGTTGTCAATGGTAACTGGATTACAGCTACACTGATGACAACAGAGGATCAGAAAGGTCTGTGGGAGATTACAACAATGCCAAGCGTAGATGGTGTTGATTCAGCTACACACTATGCAAACAATGGTGGATCTTCATGGTACATAACAGCAAACTGCCAGAATGTTGATCTTGCAGAAGACTTCCTTGCAAATACATTTGGTTCAAGTACAGATTTCTATGATGCAATTCTTCCTGAAACAGGAGCAATTTCCTGCTACCTGCCAGCCGGAGAATCAGAAGCTTACAATGAACCAAGCGAGTTCTTCAACAATCAGCCGATCTTCTCTACAATTGTTGAATACTCCTCACACATTCCGGAGTTCACAAAGACACCTTATCACTATGAGGCAAGAGAGTGTATCAATACAGCGGTTGTTAATATCGTAAATGGTACAAGCAAAGCGGATGCTTTGAAAGAAGCTCAGGAAACTCTCGAGTTCAAGATGGCAGAGTAATAAAATAAATAATGAAAGAAACTCTAACAGTGGGGGTACTGTTTTACAGTCCCCCGCTCAGTGTTTCTTGACATAGGTAAAAGGTTCTAAACCTTGTAAAATGAGGCAATAAAGATTAGTGATGAAAGGAGAATTTATTGTGAAATCTAAGAAAAATGGGATGTCACTTCTTGCGAAGCAAAGAGCGGCTGGCTGGGCTTTTTTAACTCCTGCTGCAATCCTGATTGCAGTTATGAGTTTTTATCCGATGGTCCGGGCATTTATTATTTCTTTAGAAACCGGAGCAGGTGCAAATATGCACTTTACAGGATTTAGTAATTATAAGCGAATTCTTGCGGATAAAGTATTCCAGCAGTCAATCGGAAATACATTTTTATATCTGATCATTCAGGTACCAATCATGTTGATTCTTGCTATTTTGCTGGCTCAAATGTTGAATAACAGAGATTTGAAATTAAGAGGACTTTTCCGTACTTGTGTATTCCTTCCGTGTGCAACATCACTGGTATCGTATTCATTGATTTTCCGTTCTATGTTTGCAACCGATGGATTGATTAACAGTATCCTTGTAAAGTTAGGAATTTTAAGTTCTGGATATAATTTTCTTGGACATTCAGCCAGTGCGAAAGCAGTTATCATTCTTGCACTAATCTGGAGATGGACAGGATATAACATGGTATTCTATTTGTCAGGACTTCAGAATATTGAATATTCGGTATATGAAGCAGCTAAGATTGACGGAGCAAATGGATGGAAAACATTCTGGAAGATTACAGTTCCACTTCTGAAACCGACAATTATCATGACATTTATCATGTCAATTAATGGTACATTACAGCTGTTTGATGAGTCTGTAAACCTGACAAAGGGTGGTCCGGCCAATACGACCATTACAATGTCACATTACATTTATAACACATGCTTTATCAATGTACCGAACTTTGGATATGCGGCAGCAATGTCATTTATCATATTCATTATGGTAGCAGTATTAGCATTCATCAATTTGAAAGTAGGTGATACACGTGACTGAGAAGAAAAGTAAATCAATGATTCAGAGAAGACTGATCCCGACATATATTTTCCTGACGATCGTATCATTTATTTCTGTATTTCCGTTGTACTGGATGATTTCCGCGGCAACGAATACATCAACAGAAGTGTCGAGAGGAAAATTACTTCCTGGAACACATTTTATGGAGAACTTCAACAACCTTGTATCACAGCAGCCTTTGTGGCGTTCGCTTGGGAACTCTTTTCTTTATGCCATCCTGACAACTGTGATCTGTCTGTTAATCTGTTCTATCGCAGGATATGGATTTGAAGTTTACCATGACAAAGGAAAAGACAGACTGTTCTCAATTCTGCTTCTGGCAATGATGGTTCCACAGGTAGCAACCATGGTACCTTTGTTCCAGATGTTCACAAAAGCAAAATTGTTGAACACAGCAATCGGATTTATGCTTCCAATGATCTCGACTCCATTTATGATCATGATGTTCAGACAGAATGCAAGAGCATTCCCGGTTGATATTATTGAAGCGGCTCGAATTGATGGATTAAGTGAAGTAATGATTTTCTTCAGAATGTTTATTCCAACAATGAAATCAACTTATGCGGCAGCAGCAGTTATTACATTTATGAATGCATGGAATGCATACTTATGGCCAAAGGTAATCATGTCTGATAACAGAGCAATGACAATGCCAATGTTGATCGCAAACCTGATTACAGGATATGTAACAGATTATGGTATGTTAATGTGCGGTGTGTTGTTCTGTTCTATTCCTACAATGATCGTATTTTTCGTATTACAGAAACAGTTTACAGAAGGTATTACCGGTGCTGTAAAATAACATGTTTAAGATGCCCTTCAGTTTTGGAGGGCATTTTTTAAAAGAGAGACAGGAGGTTAATTATGAATGTATTTGATTATGCTTTAGTAAAAGAACCATTGTATTTCCGTGATGCGAGAATGGACGCACATTCGGATCATATTTATTATAAAGACAAAAATGAAGTACAGGCGGGGGAATCATCGTATCGTTATAGCCTGAATGGAGTGTGGAAATTCCATTATGCAAGAAATTACGAAAGTACGATTAAAGGATTCGAGTCTGAAGAATATTCCTGCAGAGACTGGGATGAAATCTATGTACCTGCACATATTCAAATGGAAGGATATGATGTGCCTCAATATGCAAATGTACAGTATCCATGGGAAGGGCATGAAGATATTCATCCCGGAGAAATACCGGAACATTTTAATCCTGTTGCAAGCTATGTAAATTATTTTATGGTGCCGGAAGAAATGAAAGGAAAACGACTCTTTATTTCCTTTCAGGGAGCAGAAAGCGGACTTGCACTTTGGGTGAATGGAGTGTTTGCGGGTTATAGTGAGGATTCCTTTACACCTTCGGAATTTGAATTGACAGATTATATAAAAGAAGGGGAGAATAAACTGGCAGTTCAGGTGTTCAAATGGACGGCAAGCAGTTGGTGTGAAGATCAGGATTTCTTCCGGTTTTCAGGTATTTACCGTGATGTATATCTTTATACAGTTCCGGATGTTCATATATATGATTTAAAGACTCGTGCGATTCCTGACGAAACGTTAAAAACAGCAGTTTTTGAAATGGAGGCTACAGTTTGGGGAAGCGGAACGGCGAAAATTGTGCTGTCAAAAGAAAGCAGAGTAATCCTTGAGGAGTGTAAAAATCTGGAAGATATAAAAGATAATTCAAAAGATAAAAATCATTTTGAATGGAAAATAGATAATCCGGAGCTTTGGAGTGCAGAAGCCCCAACTTTATATGATTTAAGGATTGAAGTTTATAACGAAAAGGGAGTACTGCAAGAAGTAATTCCTCAAAAAATCGGATTCCGCCGTTTTGAAATGAAAGACGGAATTATGACATTAAACGGAAAACGAATTGTATTTAAAGGTGTAAACAGACACGAATTTAGTTCTGTCAGCGGAAGATATGTATCTGAAGAAGAACTTAGAAAAGACCTTAAGATTATGAAGCAGAACAATATCAATGCAATTCGTACCTGCCACTATCCAGATACATCAAAGATTTATGAACTTTGTGATGAATACGGAATTTATATGATTGATGAAGCCAATCTGGAATCTCATGGTTCCTGGGATGTGGCAGAGATGACCAAGGATTATACCTATATAGTTCCACATGACAAGCCGGAGTGGCTGGGGATGATGTTGGATCGTGCTAATTCAATGTACCAGAGAGACAAGAATCATGCAGCAATCCTAATCTGGTCTTGTGGAAACGAATCTTTTGGGGGAAAAGATATTTATGAGATGTCGCAGTTCTTCCGAAGAGAAGATCCAACCCGCTTGGTGCATTATGAAGGCTTGTTCCATGATCGAAGCTATAACGATACAAGCGATATGGAAAGCCAGATGTATCCGAGTGTGGAAGCAATCCGAGAATTTCTTGCAAAAGATGACAGTAAACCATTTATCTGCTGTGAATATACACATGCGATGGGAAATTCTTGCGGTGCAATGCACAAATATACAGATTTGACAGATACAGAACCAAAATATCAAGGAGGATTTATTTGGGATTACATTGATCAGTCAATTTATAAAAAAGATCGTTACGGAAAAGAATTCCAGGCATATGGTGGTGATTTTGGAGATCGTCCGACAGATTATAATTTTAGTGGAAATGGTATTGCGTATGGTGGAAATCGTGATGCATCGCCGAAGATGCAGGAGGTAAAATTTAATTATCAAAATATTACTGCAGAAGTGAGCGAAGAATCGGTACTTATTAAAAATAAAAATCTGTTCATAAATACAGACAAATTTGATTGTAAAGTGACTGTTGCAAAAAATGGAAAACTGATTCGTACAGCTACAATGGATACGGCTGTAGACCCATTGTGCGAGAAGAAATATGAACTTCCGTTTGAAAAAGAAAGCCGTCCCGGAGAGTATACAATAACAGTTTCATTTCATTTAAAGGAACAGACGATATGGGCAGAGGCCGGACATGAAATTGCATTCGGTCAGTATGTTTATAATGTTGAGGGTGTAAAAGAGATATGTACAGATGAAATTCAGGTTATTCATAGTACGCATAATATCGGAGTTCGAGGAGCTCATTTTGAAGTGCTGTTTTCTGTGTTAAATGGTGGTCTTGTTTCATATAAATATGCGGGCCGAGAGATGATCGAGGCAATACCAAAACCGAATTTCTGGCGTGCACCGACAGACAATGACTGTGGAAATCAGATGCCGATGCGTTATGCACAGTGGAAGATTGCCAGTATGTATCTGGGACATAAAGAGTATCGGAAAGGTGAATATGGTCCGATGAACTTTCCTGAAGTAGAAGAAGGAAAAAATACAATAAAGATTTCTTATACTTATTTTATGCCGACAACTCCGGCAAGCGAATGCAGACTTTCCTATGAAGTATTTGCAGATGGAAGAATCAAAACAACGTTATCTTACGATCCGGTGGAAGGTCTTGGAGATATGCCTGAATTCGGAGTCCTTTTTAAACTGAACGCAGATTATGACAGGGTGGAATGGTACGGACTCGGAGAAGCAGAGACTTATGCAGACAGAAAGCATGGCGCAAAGCTTGGAATCTATCAGAATAAAGTGATTGATAATATGGCTCACTATATGGTTCCACAAGAATGTGGCGCAAAAGAAGAAGTCCGTTGGGCGAAAGTGGTTGACCGTAAAGGCAGAGGAATGCTTTTTGAGATGACGAAAGAAAATGGACCGATGATGTTCTCAGCACTCCCATATACACCGCATGAGATTGAAAATGCAATGCATCCGTTTGAACTTCCGGAAATCCATTATACAGTTGTGCGTGCTGCAAAAGGGCAGATGGGAATTGGCGGAGATGACAGCTGGGGCTCCTATACTCATCCGGAATATTTGTTAAATAAAGAAGGAAAGATGGAATTCTCATTTACATTTAAGGGAATCTGAGTTATTATGCAGCTGCTAAGCGAGGAAATATCTTGCTAAGCGGCTGCAGTAAGGAGAAAAAATATGGGAAAACAAATTAAGTATGGAAGATTTTTGCATGGTGGAGATTATAATCCAGAGCAGTGGCTGGATCATCCGGAAATCTTAAAAACAGACATTGAGTATTTTAAGAAAGCACATATTAATACCGTATCACTTGGGATTTTTTCCTGGGCAGTATTAGAACCCAAAGAAGGGGAATATCATTTTGAATGGCTGGAAGAAATTATTCAAAATTTATATGAAGAAGGAATTTCAACAATTCTTGCAACACCATCCGGGGCACGTCCAAAGTGGCTGGCAGATAAATATCCGGAAGTATTGCGTGTAAATGAAAATAGAGAGCGGAATTTGTTTGGAGGCAGACATAATCACTGCTATACATCACCGGTTTACAGAGAGAAGATAACAAAGCTGGATAAGATGTTGTCAGTACGTTTTGGAAAGCATCCGGGGGTAATCCTATGGCATATTTCCAATGAATTTGGAGGAGAATGTCATTGCCAGCTCTGTCAGGAAAAATTCCGGGAGTGGCTGGAAGCAAAATATGAGACAATTGAAAATCTGAATGACCGTTGGTGTACTACATTCTGGAGTCATAAGTATGGAAGTTTTTCTGAAATCGAGAGTCCTTCTCCGCGTGGAGAAAATGCGCTGCATGCATTAACTCTGGACTGGAAACGGTTTGTGACAGACCGAACGATTGATTTTATCCGCACAGAAGAAAAAGCGATTCGTGAAGGTGGGTCAGACCTTCCGATTACAGCAAATCTGATGTACGACTATGAAGGTCTCGATTACAAAAAAATGAAAGACGTGCTGGATATTGTATCCTGGGACAATTATCCGAGTTGGCATAAAAAGGAAGAAATGATGACTGCTGTTGATGTGGGAATGCAGCATGATCTAATGAGAAGCATCAAGAAGACTCCATTTCTTCTGATGGAATCTTGTCCGTCAGCAACGAACTGGAAACCAATCAATAAATTAAAGAAACCGGGAATGCTGTTGGCAAGTTCTTTACAGGCAGTTGCACATGGAGCGGACAGTGTATTGTATTTTCAGATGCGTCAGAGCCGAGGTGCTTCAGAAAAATTTCATGGTGCAGTAATCGATCACTACGGTGGAGATGATACAAGAGTTTTCCGTGAAGTAACAGAAGTAGGAGAAGCGCTGGAACAAATTGAAGAAATTGCCGGAAGTATAATGTGTGCACAGACGGCAGTATTATATGACCGAGAAAATGACTGGGCAATCAAAGATGCACAAGGGCCTAGAAATGAAGATATGCATTATAAGGAATGTGTACAGAAGCAGTACCATGCATTACGAGAACAAGGGTTAAATGTAGATGTTATAGCGATGGAACAGGAACTGGATGACTATAAGGTTCTTGCAGCTCCAATGACATATTTGATGAAGGATGGATATGAAGAAAAGTTAAGAAAATATGTTGAAATGGGGGGCACACTTGTTATGACATATTGGTCAGGACTTGTGGATGAAACGGACAGGTGCTTCCTCGGCGGTACTCCACATGCATTGATGGATGTGACAGGGATTAGAACAGAAGAAATCGATGCGTTGTATGATTGGGAGGAAAATTTTGCGATTCCGGATCCCGACAATCATTTGGGGATTGGAAAATGTTATAAATGCAAGAATTTATGCGAGCTTGTGAAGGTATCCGAGGCAGAGGTTCTGATGCGATATGGTCAGGATTTCTATCAAGGCTATCCGGTATTGACACATCATTCATATGGAAATGGACATGTATATTATGTGTGTGCGGATATGGAATTGGATTTTTACAGAGATTTCTACGCAAGGGTAGCAGAAGAAGCAGGATTAAAATCTGTTCTGGAATTTGTACCGGCAGGAGTGTCCGTAACAGTTCGCAAAAATGATAAAGCGGAATATGTTTTCATCCAGAATTATGCACGTGAGGTGAAAGCAGTGCCAATTCCGGACGAATATGAAGTACTGTATGGCTCACAAAGTGAAGTGTTACAACCATTGCAGACAAAGATAATAAAAAAGCCAGTATAATGAGTATAGGAATTAAAATTTAAGAGTATTCTGATATAATATTGGAACAACCTCGCGAAAAATATCTAACAATGTTTTGTTCAGATGTTAATGTGATAAAAGGAATATCCTGAAGAGCTGTCAAAGAAATACGTTTCAAGACAGAGGCTTCGGGATATTCTTTTTTTGTTGCAGGAGATTCATCAGAAAGATTCTGTAAATCGTGTTTTGCTATCAGATTATGCCTGGGATATAAAAAACATGTGAAATGTGTGAACAAAGAAAAAAATAGGCTGGATTGCGAGTCCAGCCAAAAAGGAAAAAGTTTATGAAAAAGAAAATATATATCAAAAGGTTGTTTGCTTTTGATAGATATAACTATAAAGAAAAAATGTGATAAATGTGTGATGAACTTTTTAACAATTTATGGAAAGTATCTAAAGGAAATGTGAAAAATAAATTTCAATAGATTATTATAGAAAGAACGTATAAAATTATTATGTATACAGAAGGAGAATGATAGCTGAATTGTCTGAATTGTGCGAATTAAATAAAAAACAAGAAAAACGTTGACAATTTGAAAGCGAGGTGATAAGATAATCTTCGTCGCTAAGACAGCCGATGCAAAATAGAAAACACTGGACAGCCCTGGCGGGATATGGAAAGTGCAAGATGAAAAATGCAAAGAAAAACTTGAAAAAAGTTCTTGACAAAAGGTTGTTGAATGTGATAAAGTAAACAAGCTGTCGCTTGAAAGTGATTGAGAAAATCACGAAAGCGAAACAGAAAAAATAAAAAAAGTTGTTGACAAACGACGAAAGATGTGATAATCTATTAAAGCTGTCGCTTGAGACAACAAGAAAACAAAGAACATTGATAACTAAACAATAGACAACAGATCCTTGAAAATTTCTTTAAGAGAAAATTTTTTAAGAACGGTTTATAACAAACCAAAACAACAGTAAAAGGATAGATTAGCTAGAGTTAATCTTGACTAGAACAAACACTTTTAACGAGAGTTTGATCCTGGCTCAGGATGAACGCTGGCGGCGTGCTTAACAC
>OLGY01000028.1_pt1 | contig 136273 bp, 110 predicted proteins | sample 1605951 | NCBI WGS metagenome assembly OLGY01 (sample SAMN03283280) | human gut metagenome | biome: human-associated habitat; material: feces | host: Homo sapiens | place: Peru | collected 2012
TGAACTCAGCAAACTGTGTGATGTAGTTCCAGACCCTCTTATCATTGGTGTGGAATATGTGGGCTCCGTACATGTGTACATTGATTCCCTCCTGCTTCTCGGTGTAAACATTTCCTGCTATGTTAGGACGCTTGTCCACAACAAGCACAGATTTGCCTTTGGCTTTTGCTTCGTGAGCAAAGATGGCTCCGTAGAGACCGGAACCTACTACTAAATAATCGTATTTCATTGTGTTCTCCTACTTAATTTGTGTTATATAAATTATTATAAGTGTTGATAAAAAAAAAGCAAGAGATAAAACATTTTTACATACAAATAAATACATATTGTATTTATTTTGGTGATATAATGTGTTATAGTGAGTAAAAAGGAGGATACAAAGATGAAGAATATGTATTTGGTTAAATATTCGGTTAAAGGAATAAAATCGTTGGATAAGTTGGTGTCATTGTCTTTTTACAAAAAAACAATGACAAAAGACATGGATACGCAAGGGTTTAATATAAAAGGAATATACGGAATGAATGGTTCGGGAAAATCAGGAATCATGTCATCAATTCAGATTTTAAAAAATATCTTAACGGATTCTAACTATTTAAATAATCCAATAAGCCAGAAAACGCTGGATTCACTTGTGAATAAGAAATTATCTGAGTTGTTTATTGAAGTGGAATATGTAGTAAGAACAAAGGAAAAATTGTGGTTATTTCGATATAATGTAGCATTAGCAAAAAAAGAATCGGAAACATATATTATAAAAAGTGAAGAGCTTTCATTTAAAAATGCAACAACAAGAAAAGAAAATATGAGTGTTTTGTACAAAGTAAATGATGGAGCATTGGATTTAAAATATTTTGATACAAGCGATAAGACAAATAGTATGTTAGCAGAAAAAACAATAAATCTATTAGATAAATCATCATTTTGCTCAATTGCTGTAAAAAAAATTATAGATAAAAAAATATTTGATAAAAAGGTTCAAATGGTTGTTCCGGCTTTGGTTATTTTATATAATTTTGGAACAAAGCTACATGTATATCTTGACAATGAGGATACTCATATACCATTTATAATTGCACATATGATGAAGTACGGAGATATAACATATGAAGGCAATGAAATGGTAGATAACCTATTGTATGAGGCTTCAAATATGGATGCAGAGAGTATGAATATGTTAGCTGCGGGGAAAAATTTTGTTAACAGGGATAGTTATGATTATTTTGAAAATGAAGTTCATCAGTTGTACGAGTTTTTACACATTTTTAAGTCGGATTTGGTGGGGATTGAAATAGAAAAAAAGGAAGATGGAGACAAGTATGTCTGTGAGCTTGTAATGGTTTACAATGAATATAGGGTTAACGTGGAGTTTGAAAGCACAGGCATAAAGAAGCTGGTGAAGCTTTATATGTATATTAGAGAGATGAAACGAGGAGGAATCGTATTTATAGATGAATTTGATGCCAATCTTCATGATGTCTATCTGTGCGCTTTACTGGAATATTTAATGGAGTATGGCGAGGGACAACTGTGTTTTACGACACACAATATAGGACCGATGGATATTCTCAAAAGAAATAGTAATTCAATTGATTTTATTTCGGGAGACCATAGGATTTATTCGTGGAAAAAATCAGGGAATTATTCACCGGCTAATCTTTATAGGAAAGGGATGATAGAGGGATCTCCGTTCAATGTGGATTCTATAGATTTTATAGATGCATTTGGTATACAGGAGGGGGATGAATAATGGGAATGCAGCTAATATTTGTTTTAGAGACAAATAAGAAATGTAAATCGGATTGGATATATATCAAGGATACTATTGAATATTTTTATAATATAGATGCCAATAATATAAAGTTTACACAGGTGTATATGGATGGTAAGGGGAATTTCAAGAATAAACAAAAGGAAATTAATAAAAATATAGACCAGTATGCTAAAGGTGCAAGGAATGGTAACTCCAAAGTTATTTGTTGCTTGGATAGTGATGATTATGATATCAACATGGAGGCAATTAAATTCTTGAACGAGGCTTTCAAGTTTTGCAATGATAATAAATATGAATTAATATGGTTTTGTAAGGATATTGAGCGTGTTTATCTAAGAAAGAAGGTTGTGAAAGATGAAAAGAAAAAGGAGGCAGGGAAATTTAAAGCAAATAAAACTATTAGAAATATTGATGCAAAAAATTTAGTTGCTAGCAAGTATAAGGATGGAACAAGCAATATATTGAACATTCTTGACAAATATTTGGAGCGAAAGTAATGGAGGTATAAAAGTGAAACTACCCGGCTACTACTCCTCAGGAGAATTTGCAAAAAAAGCGCATATTACAAAAAAGACCGTCAGGTACTATGACGAGCACAATATTTTAAAACCATCCTACGTAAACGAAAACGGAGCAAGATTCTATAATGATGACGACTTTGCGCGTCTACAGCAGATACTGTTCCTCAAATATCTGGGCTTTTCCCTGGATGATATCAAGGAGATGACACTCAGAAACACGGACAGCAATGTCATGTCTGAGTCGCTTCACATGCAGCTTGGTCTCGTGGAGGAGAGGATAGAGCAGATGAAGCTTATGAAATCAGCACTGCAGGAGGCTTCAGAGGTAATAGACGAGGGGCGAAGCGTGGACTGGAGCCATATGCTGGAGCTGGTCAATATAAACGAGATGGAACAAAAGCTAAAGCAGCAGTACAGGGATGCTTCAAATATATCAGCCAGAATCAATTTGCACAGGGATTTCTCGATGAATCCGGTGAGCTGGTTTAGCTGGGTATTTGATGAGTGCAGCTTTTTTGAGGGGGAAAAGGTGCTTGAGGTGGGCTGTGGTGATGCCTCTCTCTGGACACAGAACATAGACAGGATACCGGCAGATATGCAGATAACCCTGACTGATATATCGTATGGCATGGTAAGGGATGCAACGAGAAATGTAGGCGCAGATGACAAGCGCTTCACATATGAGGTGATGGATGCCCACAGGCTGTATAAGCCGGATGCATCGTATGACTGCGTTATAGCAGACCATGTACTGTTCTATTGTGACAATCTGGATGCCGTGTGCAGTGAAATCCTAAGGGTGCTAAAGCCCGGTGGCGTGTTTGTGTGCAGTACATACAGCTCACGGCATATGAAGGAAATAAACGACCTGGTGCAGCAGTTTGATGACCGTATAGAGCTGTCAGCGGAAAGGCTGTATGAGCAATTTGGTAAAGAAAATGGTGAGGCAATACTTGGAAAATACTTTGGTGAGGTAAGCTGGCATGGATACGAGGATGAGCTTGTGGTAGAAAAAGCAGAGCCTGTGATAGAGTATGTGCTTTCGTGCCACGGCAACCAGAACAGGTATATTGTGGACCGCTATAAGGAATTTGCAGCATTTGTCAGAAAGAAGACAGAGGGAGGGTTCCATATCACAAAGGATGCAGGTGTATTTATTGCACGAAAATGATTCAAAAACAGGATATTATAAGCATATATTTTGTGAAAAATGCTAAAAATATAAAAAAGTACTTGAAGGTGCCCTTGGGGCACCTTTTATAATGCAGGTAAATGATGAATCAGGTCAGTGTATTCTACAGACCGAAAGCATCAAGTGCAGCACGTAGTTTCAGTTTGAAGGAGAACAACATGAAAGGTATTATATTAGCGGGAGGTTCAGGCACACGTCTTTACCCACTCACAATGGTAACATCAAAGCAGTTACTTCCAATTTATGACAAGCCAATGATCTACTATCCTATGTCAGTGCTTATGAATGCAGGTATCAGAGATATTCTGATTATTTCAACACCACAGGATACACCAAGATTCAAGGAGCTCTTAGGAGACGGACATCAGTTTGGTGTCAACCTCACCTACGAGGTACAGCCAAGCCCTGACGGACTTGCACAGGCATTCGTTATCGGTGAGAAATTTATCGGTGATGATACAGTAGCCATGGTTCTCGGAGACAATATCTTCGCAGGACACGGACTCAATAAGAGACTCAAGGCCGCAGTTGAAAACGCAAAGAGCGGTAAGGGCGCCACAGTATTCGGCTACTATGTAGATGACCCTGAGAGATTCGGTATCGTAGAGTTTGATAAAGAGGGAAAGGCTATTTCAATTGAGGAAAAGCCGGAGCATCCAAAGAGCAATTACTGTGTCACCGGTCTTTATTTCTACGACAACAACGTAGTAGAGTACGCGAAGAACCTTAAGCCATCAGCAAGAGGAGAGCTTGAGATAACAGACCTTAACAGAATCTATCTCGAGAAAAAGGCACTCAATGTAGAGCTTTTAGGACAGGGCTTCACATGGCTTGACACAGGAACACATGAGAGCCTTGTAGATGCCACAAACTTTGTCAAGACAGTAGAGACACATCAGCACCGTAAGATAGCATGTCTTGAGGAAATCGCTTACTTAAACGGCTGGATTACAAAGGATGAAGTATTAAAGACATATGAGCTCGTAAAGAAGAACCAGTACGGACAGTACTTAAAGGATGTACTTGATGGAAAATACCGCGAGCAACTGTACTAATTATAGTAAAATCGACATTGCGTTAGTTAGCTGGTAGATTAAGTTAATAGAAATAATTTAAATCTCGCTTGCAAAAAGCGGGAATCAGGAGGAAATCAAAATGACAATTATCGTAACAGGTGGAGCAGGATTTATCGGAAGCAACTTCGTATTTCACATGCTTAACAAATATCCGGATTATCGTATCGTATGCTTAGACTGTCTCACATATGCAGGAAATCTCTCGACACTTGAGCCTGTAATGGACAATCCAAACTTCCGTTTCGTAAAGGAGAGCATCACAGACCGTGACGCTGTATACAAATTATTTGAGGAAGAGCATCCTGATATGGTTGTAAACTTCGCAGCAGAGTCACACGTTGACCGTTCAATCGAGAACCCACAGGTATTCCTTGATACAAATATCATCGGAACATCAGTACTTATGGACGCATGCCGCAAGTATGGTATTAAAAGATATCACCAGGTATCAACAGATGAGGTATACGGAGATCTGCCACTTGACCGCCCTGACCTTTTCTTCCATGAGGATACACCAATCCATACATCAAGCCCATATTCATCATCAAAGGCAGCAGCAGACTTACTCGTGCTTGCTTACCACCGCACATATGGACTTCCTGTAACAATCAGCCGTTGCTCAAACAACTACGGACCATACCATTTCCCGGAGAAGCTTATCCCACTTATGATTGCAAATGCACTTAATGATAAGCCACTCCCGGTATACGGAACAGGCGAGAACGTGCGTGACTGGCTCTATGTAGAGGATCACTGCAAGGCAATCGACCTTATCATCCACAACGGACGTGTAGGAGAGGTTTACAACGTAGGTGGACACAATGAGAAGACAAACCTTGAAATCGTAAAGATTATCTGTAAGGAGCTCAATAAGCCGGAGAGCCTTATCACATTCGTAGGAGACCGTAAGGGCCATGATATGCGTTACGCAATCGACCCAACAAAGATCCACAATGAGCTCGGATGGCTTCCTGAGACTAAGTTTGAGGACGGAATCAAGAAGACAATCAAGTGGTACCTTGACAACCGTGAGTGGTGGGAGACAATCATCAGCGGAGAGTACCAGAACTATTACGAGAAGATGTACGCGAATAGATAACTGCTATTCGTAAACCTTGAAGAATCGAAATGCGTGTTGTAAGCTCGCTTACATAAGCGCATTTTGATTCTTTGAGGCTCTAGAATAGAGCAGGAACAACGTATATAAGCAATCTTAGCTGCGTAAGCAGCGGGAAAGCATGCCAAAGCATGCGGGATTGCGCATATATGTTGGGCCTGTTTACGAATATTTGTATAAAGGAGACCCAAAATGAAAGTATTTGTTACAGGAGTTGCAGGTCAGCTCGGACACGACGTAATGAACGACCTTGCAGCACGCGGTTACGAAGGAATAGGAACAGATATAGCACCACAGTACAGCGGAGCAGACGATGGCACTGCAGTTACAAAGATGCCATATGTCTCACTCGACATCACAGACCGTGATGCAGTGGAAAAGACAATCACGGAGCTTAAGCCTGACGTGGTAGTACACTGTGCAGCATGGACAGCAGTAGATCTGGCCGAGGATGATGATAAAAAAGCAAAGGTGCATGCAATCAACGCAGACGGCACACAGAATATAGCAGATGCCTGCAAGAAGATAGATGCCAAGATGGTATATATCAGCACAGACTATGTATTTGACGGACAGGGTACCACACCATGGCAGCCTGACTGCAAGGACTATGCACCGCTCAACGTATACGGACAGACAAAGCTCGACGGAGAGCTTGCAGTGGCAAATACCCTTGAGAAGTACTTTATCGTGCGTATAGCGTGGGTATTTGGCGTAAATGGCAAGAACTTTATTAAGACAATGTTAAATGTCGGCAAGACACATGACAAGCTCACAGTAGTAAGTGACCAGATTGGTACACCGACATATACACTCGATCTTTCAAGATTGCTCGTAGATATGATAGAGACCGATAAATATGGTTACTATCACGCTACAAACGAGGGCGGATATATCAGCTGGTATGATTTCACAAAGGAAATCTTCAAGCAGGCAGTGGAGCTTGGTCATACAGAGTATTCTGAGGACAGACTTACAGTCGCACCTGTTACCACAGCAGAGTATGGTGTGTCAAAGGCAGCTCGTCCGTTTAACAGCAGACTTGACAAGAGTAAGCTTGTAGAGAATGGATTTAAGCCACTCCCTACATGGCAGGATGCGTTGCACAGATATCTGCAGGAGATTAACTTTTAGAAAGGACATAGAAATCATGGGACAGATTAAAGTACAGAAAAATGTAGGTGGAATCGAAGGACTTTGCATCATCGAGCCTACAGTACACGGAGACAACCGTGGATACTTTATGGAGACATACAATTCAAAGGACATGCAGGAGGCAGGCATAGACAGAGTATTCGTACAGGATAATCAGTCTTGCTCCACAAAGGGAGTGCTCCGCGGACTCCATTTCCAGAAGGAATATCCACAGGCAAAGCTTGTGCGTGCAGTAAAGGGCTCAGTATTTGATGTGGCTGTAGACTTAAGAAGCGATTCAAAGACATATGGCAAGTGGTTTGGAGTAGAGCTCACAGAAGAGAACAAGAAGCAGTTCCTTATACCGGAGGGCTTTGCACACGGATTTTTAGTACTCTCAGATGTAGCAGAGTTCTGTTACAAGGTAACAGATTTCTGGCACCTTGGAGATGAGAGCGGACTTGCATGGAATGATCCTGCAATCGGCATCGAGTGGCCACAGCTTGTCGGAGAGTATCCAGGAAGCGCCGACGGAAGTGGATACACACTTGAGGATGGCACACCAATCAATTTAAGTGATAAGGATCAGAAGTGGGAGACACTGGAGAATACATTTAAGTTCTAGAATAATAAAACTTGCAATAAGCTATGGATGGTTTATACTGTTCATAGCTTATTTTGGTATAGAAATTTAATATAGATTTAATATGGATATACAATAATAAGTGGCAAATATGTTACAAATATGTTAAAATATCTTTTATGGAAAAAAATAAATCAATTTCAACACAGAAAAATAACAGATGGGATGTAGTATACTTTATATTGTATGGCATTGTGCTCGCAAAATGCGTATACGAGACTACCATGTTTTCGCAGCAGGTACTGGTGGGCACCTTTAAACTTTTTCTTGCAGCGATGGTTTTGTATACGGGAGCCAAGATTCTTTTTTCAGGATACTACAGCAGAAAAGAGCAGCTTGCAATTGCCGTAGTTATTCTTATATTTGGAATAGTAGGTTTACAGACCGGTTATTATGAGCTGCTACAGCCGGTACTACTTATTGTCGGGGCAAAAAATGTGAGGTTTGACAATATACTAAAGGTATATACGGCGGTGGTATCGGTCATGCTTATAGTGGCAGCTATAGCCAGTCAGACAGGTGTGATAGCGGATGTGATAGGATATTCACCTAGAAATGCAGCAGCAGCCAGACATTCATACGGCATCATATATCCGACGGACTTTGCGGCACATATATTTTATCTGATATTGGCGGTAAGCTGCCTTTGTATATGGAAGAGAGTACGGGAAAACGAAAAATACAGATATCTGGCATGGCTCAGATGGCTTATCGTGATAGCAGCAGCTGTATTTATATATATAAAAGCAGGAGCATTTACAGGAACAGTCTGCCTGATAGGATTTTTGGTTTTGATGGGTCTGATTTATCTGCTTGAGAGGAAAAATCTGGCGCGCAGGGTGTGTGAGATATTTAAATATCTGCCGATAGTGTGGGCGAGTCTTTTTCTTGCACTCAGCTATTTTTATAGTGAGAGCAATGCTATAATGGTTAAAATAGACTCTGTACTGTCTCAAAGGCTGATGGTGAGCCACAAAGTGTGGAGTGAGTATAGCATCAAGCCATTTGGACAGTTTATAGAGGAACAGGGCTGGGGAGGTGTTGCAGACCCGACCGGGATAGACCCTGCAAAGTATTTCTTTATAGATGATATGTATCTTAGGATGCTGTTTGAGTATGGAATAATAGTGTTTGCTGTAGTGCTGATATTATTAATATTTATTGGTCACAAGGCAATAGGAGCAAAGCAATATGTGCTTTTTGCAGCAATAGTCATGATTGGAGTGCACTCCTTTATGGAACACCATCTGCTGGAGGTGGCATATGATCCTTTCCTGCTTGTACTGCTTGCCGGTATAGATACTGCTGATAAGGAAAAAACCGGGAGAAAGATATGAACTCAAAAAAATGGATAATCCAGTACCTTGAGGTACTTCTTGATATAATTGTGATGTTTTCATCTTATCTGATTGCAAACTGGTACAAGTTCGGTTTCTTTAGAACGGGACTTATAAACCATACAGAGCACTATCTTACACTTTTTCTGGTGGAGCTTGTGGCATATGTGGTAGTACATTTCGTGGCATTTGCAGATGATAATCTGATAAACCGAAAGCTATTTCCTGAAATATACAATGTCCTGAAAATGTATGTATATGTGGGTGCAATCACAGTCGGCTGTGTATATTTCACAAAAACAAGTGAATATTTCTCAAGAGGGCAGATGGGTATGACCTTCATACTGAGTACTATATTCACGGTGATAGTCAGACAGCTGCTGAAAAGACTGGTGACAAAGGAATATCACCGCTCAGGGGCCAATGAGAAAATCATGCTTGTCACAACCTCAGACCAGGTGGAGCGAGTGATAAAAAAGATAAAGACCACAAGAAACTGGGATTTTCGTATATCGAATATTGCAATACTGGACTGTGATATGGTCGGTGAGATAGTAGACAAGATAGAGGTCGTCGCAACTGCCGATAACTTGCTTCAGGTGATATCAACAGCAGAGATAGACTCAGTGTTTGTACATCTGCCGGACAACTATCCGTTTAAGCAGAGAGAGTTTGTTACAGTGCTCAATGAGATGGGCAAGACAGTGCACCTGAATGTCAATGAGTATGAGGCTAAGGTCGGTGAGCACTATATGGATTTCCTCGGAAAATACGCAGTGGTCACATGGAAGAATAAGACATACCGTGTAAGGCATCTGCTTATTAAAAAACTGATAGATCTGCTGTTTGGCATGGCAGGAAGCATACTTATAGTGCCTGTGTGGCTTGTTGCATTTATAGGCAAAATAATCACAGGCAACCATGGCCCGGTGCTCATATCGCTTGTCAGAGTCGGCAAAAACGGACGAAGATTTTATTACTATAAATTCCGCACCATGTATATGGATGCGAGGGATAGATATGACAAATGGATACTCGATGGAAAGAAGGGAAAAGACCCGAGATTTACACCGGTTGGAAGAATGCTTAGGGCATTAAGACTTGAAAATCTGCCATCAGCCTGGAATGTGCTGTGGGGAGATATGAGCATGGTGGGAAATCCTTCTCCATCACTGCCAGAGTTTATAGAATATTCTGCATTTCACAGAAAAAGTCTATCGGTAAAGCCCGGAATCATAGGCTTCTGGCAGGTATACAGCAGGGAGCACAGGCTGCTTACCGAGGAGGAGCAAAGCGAGTACGACCAGGAATATATACTGAACTGGACGGTGGGCCTTGATCTGAGGATTATTTTCAGGGCAGTATGTCCTCTGTGCAGGTCTGTGTCAAAGAGAGAGCTTGTCATGCCGGCACAGCTGGTTGATGAGATGAGATGCTTGAGCGAGCTAGTGAGGGATAGAGAGCCTTTAAGCTATGACATACAGGCATATCCGGCCACTGAAGACAGCGGAAAGCCGGTATACAGATTTATAAAGCGTCTGGTGGATATTGTTGCCTCACTGCTTGGACTTATAGTACTGTCACCGGTGTTTATCATACTCGCTGTGATAATCAGAATGAGTGATGGCGGCAGCGTGTTCTATGGGCACACAAGAGTCGGCTATAAGGGAAAGAAAATATCTGTATACAAGTTCAGGAGCATGAAGACGAACGCAGGTGATCTGGAAAAGATACTGACACCTGAACAGCTGGAGCAGTATGTAAAGGAATTCAAGATAGACAATGATCCTCGAATCACAAAAATAGGAGGCTTTCTGCGAAAGACCAGCCTTGATGAGCTGCCACAGCTAATCAACATACTTAAGGGCGAGCTCTCCATAGTGGGACCGCGTCCAATCGTGGAGAAGGAAACCGAGATATACGGCAAGGACATCGCAAAGCTTCTGAGCGTAAAGCCGGGACTGACTGGATACTGGCAGGCATATGCCAGAAACAATGCCACCTATGAGAGCGGAGAGCGCCAGAGGATGGAGATGTACTATGTGGAGCACTGCTCGCTTTGGCTGGATATAAAGATACTTTTCAGAACCGTTTTTTCTGTAATCAGGGAGGATGGAGCACAATAATCAGAACATATGTGAGAAATATGATGAAGAAATTGGATTTAAATAGTATAAAAATAAGTCTCATAATACCTACTCTCAACGCTGCAGAGTATATGCCCGGTCTGATAGATATACTGGGCAGGCAGACATGTAAGCCTGATGAGATAATAGTGATAGACTCAGAATCTGGGGATGCCACAGTGCGCATGGCAGAGCAGGCAGGCTTTAGGACACTAAAGGTCAAAAGAAGCGAATTTGATCATGGTGGCACGAGAAACTATGCTGTAGCCATGTCAAAGGGTGATATAGTGATGTTTCTGTCGCAGGATGCGCTGCCTTCAGATGAACACTATGTGGAAAATATGCTGGCAGGCTTTGAAAACGAAGAAGTCGTTATGATATCAGCCAGACAGCTCCCAAGAAGGGATGCTAAGCCTGACGAGGCATTAGTCAGGGAGTTTAATTATCCGGCAGAAAGCTTTGTCAGAAGTAAAGAGGATATACCACGACTTGGAATAAAGGCATATTTCTTTTCGGATGTATGCTCAGCCTACAGACGTGATTTCTTTGAAGACATAGGCGGCTTTGAAAGCCCACTGCTCACAAATGAGGATATGCTGATGGCAGCCAGGGCACTTAGGGCAGGATACAAGATAGGCTATTGTGCCACAGCGCAGGTGTATCACTCACACAACTATACATTTAAGCAGCAGTACAAGCGCAACTTTGATGTAGCAGTCTTTATGGAGACCTATAAGGATGAGATAAAGTGTGACGGCACCACAGGTGAGGGCATCAGGATGGTGCTTTTCATAGAAAAACAGCTCCTAAAGCAGTTCAAGATAGGAGCAGCAGTGCACTGCATATTTGACAGTGCGGCAAAGTTTCTGGGCAACAGGGCCGGAAGAAAGTGGAAGAGGAAGAATGCATGAATCATTATATTAAAGAAATATATATAAAAAAGCTTCGTCACTTATCTGATATAAAAATAGAACTAAATAACGAACATATGCAGCACCTTTTGCTGACGGGAAAGAATGGCTCAGGAAAAACGTCGTTGTTAATAGCTCTTGCAGAAAAATTAAACAATATTTGCAATGATATTGATGAGAAAGAGATATCTGATATTCAAAATGGAATAGAGGTTTCTTTTAATAATAAAAATACTTTGAATGAGGTATTTCAGAATGGAAGCTTTATAACAGCTTTTTTTATGGCTGATAGGAAAACTGAAATAGAACAGCCTACAGGAGTGCAGGATATCAAACTTAGGAAGATATATGACATTGATGATAATCCCGGACAGATTTTGTTAAAGTATATGGTGCATTTAAAAACCCAGCAGGCCTATGCAAAAAATGAATCTGACAGCAAAACTGTTAAAAGGATAGCTGATTGGTTTGAACATTTTGAAAATGCCCTGAAGGTATTACTGGATGACGCGTCTATTTCTTTGGAGTATGACTACAAAAATTATGATTTTAGAATTCATCAGAAAGGACGAAATGCATTTAATTTCAATGAACTTTCAGATGGATATTCATCGGTAATATATATAGTATCTGATTTGATGCTTAGAATGGATAGAAACTGGCTGCTTAAAGATACTCTTTGTGTGTATGATGAAGAGGGGATTGTGCTTATAGATGAATTGGAAACGCATTTGCATATAGAACTGCAAAAGAAAATATTACCATTTTTGACAAGCTTCTTTCCTAATATTCAGTTTATTATAACAACGCACTCGCCATATATTTTGAACTCAATTGACAATGCAATGGCATTTGATATGGAGCATCATGTTGAGTTGGATAATCTGACCGGATTTTCGACAGATGATTTGGCAGAGGCATATTTTGATGTGGATAGCTATTCTGAGAAGTTGAAAAGAAGAATGGACAAATATCATTTATTATTGACGCAAAAAGTATTAAATGATGAGGAAAAAGCAGAAAGAGCAAAATTACGATATGAATTAAAAAAATCGTTAAAGAAATTTGAAGGCACTGAACTTGCAGAATTATATGATGAAATGGACAAAAAGGAGTCCTTATGATAAAAATAAACAGGGTTGAAACAGAGCAAACGCGGTGTGCTGAAGAAGATTTAAGACTGGCAAAAGCAAATGGGACAAGCTACAATACAAAGAATGTAAATATTGCATTGAGAGAGGTGTTTCATAGCAAATGTTATATCTGTGAGAATAAATCCGGCACCGTATATCAAATTGAACATCTTGTGCCACACAGAAATAATGCTGATTTAAAATATTCCTGGGATAATTTGTTTTTTGCATGTGCTCATTGCAATGGGATTAAATCGGATAAGTATAATCCTATAATTGATTGTACAAAAGTGGATGTAGAAAAGAAAATAGCGTTCAGAAAAGAAGGGTATTTTGGTGCTGATGAAAAATTTATATTTAAAGCTTTGGACAGTGATATAGATACAAAAAATACTGTAGAGTTATTAGAGGATGTCTATTATGCGTCTTCTACAGTGCAAAAAGAGTTTGAATCAAGGTTATTACGAAAGCATTTGAGAGAAGCTTTGTCCAGATTCAAAAACTATATCAGGGAGTATGAAGAGCTTGACACTAAAGAGGAAAAGGAAGATATGGAGTGCCTTATAAGAAATGAATTAAAAGACAGTTCTGAATTTACGGCATTCAAGAGATGGCTGATAAGGGATAATGCCAAATTCTACAATGATTTGGATGGATTCCTGGATGAAGGACAAAATAATGCATAGCACAGACAAGATAGCCATTCTAATGGCTACATACAATGGAGAAAAATATATATGTCAGCAGATAGACTCTATCCTGTCGCAGACCTGCAAGGACTGGGAGCTATATATACACGATGATGGCTCTACGGACAACACGATAGCTGCTGTAGAAAGCTATGTGGAAAAATACCCGGATAAGATACATCTGATAGATGGTAAATCAACCGGCGGAGCAAAGTACAACTTTTTCTATATGTTTGGTCAGGTGGAAGCTCCATACTATATGACCTGTGATCAGGACGATGTATGGCTGGAAAAGAAGATAGAGCTGACATATGATAAGATGCTGGCTATTGAGGACAAAGCAGATATTCCGTGCCTGGTATACACGGAGCTTCGCGTGGTAGATAGCGAGCTGAATACAATAGCGGACACGATGAGCGAATACCAGAGTCTTGACTGCCACAAGCGTACAATCAACCAGTTTATATTGCAGAATTCTGTGACTGGCTGTACAATGATGGTAAACAGGGCTTTAAGAGATAAGATGCTTCGCATCACCAATATAGACAACACGATAATGCACGACTGGTGGGCAGCACTTGTTGCTGCACAGTTTGGAAAAACAGCATTCATAGATGAGCCCACCATACTGTACAGACAGCATGGAGACAATAGCCTGGGAGCACTTGGGATAAACAAGCTTTCATATATTGTACGTCGTGTATGGCAGAAAAAACAGATACAGGAGAGCCTGAGACTGGGACGGCTTCAGGCGAGAGAATTTGCAAAGACATATAATCTGCTCGATGACAGCCTGGCGGTAAGGTATGCGGCACTGGAAGGCAAATCCAGACGCGTGAGACAACGGTTTTATAAGGAAAATGATATGTATAAGACCGGGACAATGAGACGGCTAGGACAGGCTGTGTGGGGATGATTTGACAAAAGTATAAGTAGAGAGTATAATTTTTAGGCATTTAGTGACAAATATTATTTTGGATTAGGAAAGAATTTAATTGTTATGGAAAAAAATTTTATAAAAAAAGTATTTGGAATAACATTGTTGGTTTATTTTGCTTCTATATGTTTAGTATATTTAGTGTCAAGTAAGCAGTTTCACTACCAGGAAACTCAGAGTGATACTGTCTCACAGTCCCAGGTAGTGGGAGAGTTTGCTGAGGGAGATACGATTAAGCAGACCTTTACGGTCGATAGTCAGTATCTTGAAGGGGTGACAGTTACCCCGGCCACCTATGGTAAAACTGCAAATGGAACGCTTGAAGCGAAGATTACAAATGAAAACGGAAAAAATATCGCTGATATTGATGTAGATATGTCAGAACTCAGTGATAATCAGCCATATGATATAAAATTGCCTGAAAAAATCAAGGTGGATAATAATGAAAATTACACATTAGAATTGATTTGCAAATCATTGGATGGCGACAGTCAAATCTCTTTTTACTATGGAAATTCTATCAAGATGGCAAAAGGAGAGATATCCAAATCATATGATGATAGCACTCGCGTGTATGTAAATAACGAGGGTCTTGAGGGGGAGTTATGCCTCTCTATAGATGGAATGAACACAATATGGTTTGGTAACTATTATTGGATAATAATGGGAGCAATAGGAATTCTTCTTATTGTTTATTTTGTTGTATCATTAAATAAATGGAAATCAGGTAAACAAACAGTGGTTATTGCATTCTTAGATTCTGTTTCACATTACAAGTTCCTGATAAGCCAGTTGGTAAAGAGAGATTTTAAGACTAAATATAAGCGTTCTGTGCTTGGTGTGTGTTGGAGCTTTTTGAATCCACTCCTAATGATGCTTGTTCAGTATGTGGTATTTTCTACTATATTTAGTTCAGGAGTGGCGAATTACCCTGTATACCTGCTTAGTGGAATTGTTATGTTCAACTTCTTTAATGAATGTTGTGCTATGGGAATTTCAGCTATAACATCAAACTCTTCACTTATAACAAAGGTATATGTACCTAAATATATATATCCTCTGTCAAGGGCAATGTCATCATTAGTAAACCTTGGATTTTCACTTATCCCTTTGCTTATAGTGACATTTGTTACAGGATTATGGCCTAGACCGGCATTTATATTATTGCCATTTCCTATCATATGCATGATGATATTTAGTCTTGGGATGAGCTATTTCCTTAGTACGTCAATGGTGTTTTTTAAGGATACGCAGTTTATATGGAATGTACTGAGCACAGTGTGGCTCTATGCGACACCTATTTTCTATACAGAAAATATTATTACTTCACCTATGTTATTAAAAGTTTTTCATTGTAATCCGATGTATCAGTTTATATACTTTGTGAGAAGCATTCTCATAGATGGGGTATCACCGTCACCACAGCATTATTTATATTGTATTCTGCTATCAGTTGTACCATTTATACTTGGTTTCTGGTTCTTTAAAAAGAATGAGGACAAGTTTATTTTCAATCTGTAATCATTAAGGAGTATGACCTATGAACATGATAGAAGTAAAAGATGTGTCTATATGCTTTCGAATGGCAAATGACAAATTGAATAGCCTGAAAGAGTTTATGATCCAGAAAGTGAAGGGAAAACTCAAATATGAGGAATTCTGGGCACTTAAAGATGTGAGCTTCAATGTGAAAAAAGGTGAGGTTGTGGGAATAGTAGGTCACAACGGAGCTGGAAAAAGTACAATATTGAAGGTAATCTCAGGGATTATGAAGCCTACAGAGGGCAGTGTTGTAACACATGGTAATATTGTTCCGATGCTGGAACTCGGTAGTGGCTTTGATATGGATCTTAGTGGTAGAGAAAATATATATCTTAATGGTTCAATACTGGGATATTCAAAAGAGTTTTTGGATGAAAAGTTTGATGAAATTCTTGAATTCTCTGAGCTTGGAGAGTTTATAGAACAGCCGATTAGAAACTATTCTTCTGGAATGCTTATGAGACTGGCTTTTTCGGTGGCGACTATTGTGAATCCGGAAATACTGATTGTGGATGAAATATTAGCTGTAGGAGATGCTGACTTTCAGGAAAAAAGTAAGAAGAAAATGCTTGATTTGATGAGTGGCGGAACTACAGTGCTATTTGTATCACATATGATATCTCAGATACGGGAGATGTGTGATACAGTTGTTTGGCTTGATCATGGCAAAGTAAAGATGATTGGTGGGGCAAAAGAGGTATGTGATGCATATCAGTTTAAGAAGAGTGAAAACGATGAATTGTCGAAGCTTTACTTTGATGATGGAACAGGCTATAATGAAAGAGCATCGTTCACTAAAATAATGCCTATGGATGGCAATAGTTTTAAACAGGTATATGAATTCCCGACAAAATGCCAGCATGCTAGATATGACCCTGTTGAGAGAACTGCAATATCACTTAGTGATTTGCGGATTATTGCAGAGGGGGCAAATGTTAATATTATAGCAACCAATGGAAATAAAGTTGATGATGTATTCTATTTTGGAAAAGATGACCCGTGGATAGATATGTCATTTAGTCATGGTGTTTCAAAAGTAGAAATAACCGGTGTTGTAAGAGAAGTCAATGAAGATGCAATGTAAATATGATTAACAGAGTGATATTAGATATAAGAAAAAATGGTCTGTTTACAACTGCAAGAAAAATCAAGAGAAAAATTGATGAAGAAAAGAAATACAGACTATGGCGAAAAAAAAATGAACCTGATGATAATTTACTGGAACAGCAAAAAAGATGTATTTTTAAAGTGAAACATAAATTCAGTATAGTCGTGCCGGTATATAGAACAAATGCAGAATATCTAAGAGCTATGATTGATTCTATAAAGGTACAGACATATTCTGATTGGGAGCTCTGTATTGTTGATGCTAGCGAATATAAATCTGGTGAAAATAAAGAGACTATTAATATAATTGAAAAGTATCTGGCTGATGATAAAAGGATTAAATTTAGAGTTTTAGAGAAAAACCATGGAATTTCGGAAAACACAAATGCTGCAATAGAAATGGCAACAGGTGATTTTATTGTTTTTGCCGATCATGATGATATGTTAGCTCCGGATGCACTTTTTGAGTGCGCAAAGCTTTTAGAGAATGAGCCTGATGCAGATATTATATATTCAGATGAAGATAAAATAGATTCCGCGGGAAATAAACACTTTCAACCATATTTTAAACCGGATTTTAATATAGATCTTTTGAGAGCTAATAATTACATTTGTCATTTGTTTATAGTAAGAATGTCGATTGTAAAACAGGTTGGGTTTTTAAATCCTGATTTGGATGGTGCACAGGATTATGATTATATTCTAAGATGTGTAGAAAAAACTGATTCTATATATCATATACCTAAGATGTTATATCATTGGAGATGCCATGAAAATTCTACATCTGAAAATCCTGAAAGTAAGCTATATGCATATAAAGCCGGGAAAAAAGCACTTGAAGACCATATTAAAAGAAAGAAAATTGATGCTATGGTTGTAGAAGGACCATATCATGGTACGTACCACATAATATACAAGTATGGTGAGATGGTTCCAATTACTATTATTGTTGTTGGAGATAGAATATATGATAAGGCATGTATGGATTCAATTGAGTGCAGTTCCAAGTATGTTAATAAGAATTACTTATTTATAGAAACAAAAGAACAGATAAAAGAAATTGTAAAAGATATACAAACTGATTATATTTGGATTATCAATAACAGATATAAAGTCATGAGTTTTAAATGTATAGAAGAAATACTTGGATATATAACAAGACCAGAGGTAGGAGCTGTAGGTGCAAAAATATGTAAAAAGAAATATATTTTGCAGGCTGGTATAGATATAGAACCTGATGGAAATAAAACATATCCATATAAAGGATATGGCAGATTTGAAGCTGGAAGTTTTAACAGACTTGTAAGTACGATAGATTGTTTTTCTGTTTCACTAGACTGTGTTATGATGGAAAAAAAAATATTGCTATGCGTTTTGAATTATGAGATAGATAGAAATGAGAGTGATTTAGAAACAATCTTAGGTAAGACCTTGAAAAAAGAAAAAAAATATGCTGTATACAATCCATATATTGAGGTCGAGGAGCAATAAAAGATAAAATGAAGGGTATAGGTTATTATTAATGAATACAATTAAGCAAAATATAAAAAAAGTAGCTAGGCCGATTTACTATAAAATGGTTCCGGAGTCAATCAGAGCTTATAGAACCGCAAAATTAAACCGTAGCTTGGGGTATGAAACATGGATTACTATGCTTGAAGGCAATGAAAGCTATGATGATAAGTTTGAATATAATCCTAAAATCTCAATTTTAATTCCGGTATATAATGTGTTAGATAGACATCTTATTCCGTGTATTGAGTCTGTACTTAATCAGGTTTATACAAATTGGGAGCTTTGCTTGGCAGATGATTGTTCATCATGGAAGAGTGTGAAGGAGACTCTTGCAAAATACGAGGACAATGAAAAAATAAAGATTGTTTATAGAACAGAAAATGGACATATATCACGTTGCACAAATTCAGCACTTGAAATTGCAACCGGTGAGTTTGTTGCTTTTATGGATTGTGATGATGTATTACGTCCTAATGCACTTTATGAAGTTGTAAAAAAACTAAACGAAAATCCGAAGCTTGATTTTATTTATAGTGATGAGGATAAGATTGATGATGATGGCTTTAATAGACATATGCCACATTTTAAGCCGGATTGGTCGCCTGATACATTAATGTCACATATGTACACTTGTCACTTTGGTGTGTATCGCAGAAGCATTGCAAATGAAATAGGTGGTCTAAGAGCTGGGTATGAGGGCGCACAGGACTATGATTTTACTCTCAGATTTACTGAAAAGACAAATAATATAGCTCATATTGATAAAATATTATATCATTGGAGAGAGAGAAAAGAATCAACAGCCTTGGATCCATCTGCAAAGCCATATATATTCGAGGCTGCAAAGAAGAGCAAGGAAGATGCTCTTGCGAGACGTGGTCTCAAGGCTAATTTGGAAATGGTAGATATAATGTATCAGTATAGGGTGAATTATATCTCGCAGACTAATCCGCTTGTAAGCGTGATAATACCATCAAAAGACAACTATAAAGTCTTAAAAAGATGTATAGACACATTGTATGAAATTACCAGATATAGGAATTTTGAAGTTATTCTTGTGGACAATGGAAGTAATGACGAGAACAAAAAAATGTATCAGGGATTGGCTGATAAATATAAATTCAAATACATTTATGAAAAAATGGATTTTAATTTTTCAAGAATGTGTAATAACGGAGCAAAAGAAGCTAAAGGTGAATATTTCTTATTCCTGAATGATGATATTGAAATAATCAATGAGGAATGGCTTGAAAGGATGGTTGGGCATGCAGAATTAGAGCATGTCGGAGCAGTAGGAGCTAAGCTCCTTTATCCAAATAGTAAGCTGATACAGCATATAGGTGTTATTAACATAGCAAATGGTCCGGTTCATGCATTTGCCGGCTTAAGTGATGATAATATATACTATTTTGGTCGAAACAAGATAGATTATAACTGGCTGACAGTAACTGCAGCGTGTTTACTGGTAAAAGCAAGTAAGTTTGAACAGGTAAATGGCTTCAATGAGGAAATGCCTGTTACCTACAATGATGTGGAATTCTGCTTTAAACTAGTGGAGGCGGGATATTATAATGTTGTTAGAAATGATGTTATTTTGTATCATCATGAATCTGTGAGCAGAGGCGATGATTTATTAAGTAAAGGCAAATTCAAACGACTTATGTCTGAACAGAATTATATGTATGAGCTTCATCCAGAGTTTAAAAACTATGATCCGTTTTATAATACAAATCTGGCTCAGCGTGCAGCTGATTTTTCGTATAATATGCTTAAGGAAAACATAGGAAAATGTTCAATAAAAGAAAATGATACAAAATTTGAAATTTGTAGAAAAGTAGTAAATGCAATTGATAGAGTTTATGTTGATGATGAATGTATAATAGAAGGATGGGGATTTTATAACGAAAGGCCATATAATGGGGATGTACAGTTATTGCTTAAATCGAAAAATAAAGAATATCTGATAACAACACGAAAAACATATAGAAGTGATCTGGCAATACATTTTAAAAGAAAACCGGGTGCAGAGCTTTCGGGATTTATATGTGAATTTGATAAAATAGATGCTGGAAAATATGATATATATGTATGTTGTAAAAATAAAGCTACTAAAGCAAAGAAGACGTTAGTAATTGATTAATAATATTTTTAAGAAAGGAAAATGCATGAAAAAGAGAATAAAATTATTCATAATATATATAGTTATATTTGGCATTTACTTTATTCTTCAAAGTAAATTTATTCATAATGAATGGTTTGGGACTGATGAACTGGATATTATGACTGGAGGTAAGGCTATTTCTAATGGATATAGCTTATATGATGATTTTTTATCACAACATATGCCATTTTCTTATTATATTAGTGCGGTTTTCGATTCACTTGGTGCTACAAGCGTTTCATTACAAAGATATTGTTTTTATGGCCTTTTTTCTTTATTTTGGACAATAATTTTATGCAGATATAAAAATGTAGTATCAAAAAAAGCTTTGTTTATATTTCCTTTGATACATTTGTCATTAATTTCCACGTATAGTATGGGTACAACAATATTGTCAGAACATATTGCCGGTATTGGGTGTGTTATCTTCTTTTTAGAGTTTTTGAATTTTTATGAAAATAAATATTTGTTATGGCATAATTATTTATTTTTATCGATTGCTGTCGTATTCACATTTGGAACTATATTTATAGGAGCCTTTTCAATATTGATTGTTGGAGTTGCAGTGTTTTGTACAGAAATTTCCTGGTGGCATGAAGATAAAAAAAGTCTAAGCGAGAAAATGAAAGAATGGCTTCATAGATATATCCCATTATTTGTCATTTGTATGCTACCATGGTTGGTTTTAATTATCGTATATGCTGCAGAGGGAAATTTATCTAATTTTATTTTTGAAGCATATAGTATTAATAGAAATATTTATCCAAAATATATCCAAGGATATGGTGAAAGCGTTGTTGAGGTATTTATTAGTATTCCTTCGATTCTATTTGGATGGGTACCACAAATTTTATCGTCAGCCGCATTGGATATTGCAACTGTTGTTTACATAATTGTATTGGTAGTTGTTATTTTGTATTGTGCAAGACAATATCTTGAAGGAAAAAAATTATTTGCATTTTTTACATTTTTATTTTTAGCATCAATGGGGACTAGAGGTACATTTAATTTCCATTCAACACATATGGTTGAAGTTATGGCTCTTATATGTGCTATTTATTTGATCGATTGTATAGAAAGTGAAAAGCAAAGAAACCTGGCAGTGTTGTCTATATTTTTCTTACTAGTTCCTTTTTGGTCAGATATGTCAGGACTTTCAAATTTATCAGCTAAAGAGGAAAAAAATGTAGAAGCAAAGATTATTGAACAAATTACGGAACCCCATGAGGCTATATGGCAATTGAATTTTGAAAATAATACAGTTATGTTATCTGACAGAGCTTCGATTGCTAATGTGGCGGCTGTTCCATGGATGTGGGAAGGAGAAAAAAACAGAGTATTAAACAAAATAGAAAATGATATGCCGAGAGTGGCCTTGTTTAATCAAGAACAAGAAGTATGGGGATATAAAATGAAAGAATATGCACCTGAAATTGTTGATTTTATAGAGCAAAATTATGAACAATACAATGGTACAAGTATATACATTAGAAAAGATTCAGTTGAATCGCTAACAAAGAAAATACATTATTAATTTTGAAAGAGAGGTATTAAATATGAAAGTAGTATTGCTTGCAGGAGGATTTGGCTCACGTATTAGTGAAGAATCACAATATCGACCAAAACCTATGATTGATATTGGAAATCAACCAATTTTGTGGCATATTATGAAAGAATATGCTTATTATGGACATAATGAATTTATAATTTGTGCAGGATATAAGCAGCAATTTATTAAACAATGGTTTGCGGATTATTTCCTTAGAAATAGTGATGTCACATTTGATTATAGAAATGGTCAGAATGAGATGACAATACATGAAGCCCATACTGAGCCTTGGAAGGTTACGGTTGTTGATACTGGACTTAATACCATGACGGGAGGCCGTATTAAACGTATTCAGAAGTACGTGGGAGATGAACCATTTTTAATGACGTATGGAGATGGTGTATGTGATGTTGATATTAATCGTTTAATCGAATTTCATCAGAATCATGGTAAAATTGCTACATTGACAGCAGTACTTCAGGATCAGTCAAAAGGAGTGTTGGATATTGGCGGAGATAATGCTGTTAAGTCATTCAGAGAAAAGCAGGTAAGTGATGGTGTACCAATAAATGCTGGATACATGGTTCTTGAACCAGAAATTTTTAATTATATAGATGGTGATGCAACTGTATTTGAAAAGGAACCACTCGAACAATTGGCTGCGAAAGGTGAGCTTATGAGTTACATACATAAGGGATTCTGGCAGTGTATGGATAACATGCGAGAAAAGGAAATGCTGGAAAAACTTTTAGTAAATAATAAAGCACCATGGAAAAAGTGGGAGGATTAAGCGAATATGTTAGAGTTTTATAAAGGAAAAAATGTTCTTATTACAGGACATACAGGCTTCAAGGGTTCATGGCTTACCAGAATATTGGTACAGGCCGGTGCTCATGTGACAGGATATTCACTGGAAGCACCTACAGAGCCTAATTTATTTGGTATGTGTGATGTAGAGGGCAATATGAACTCTGTGATAGGAGATATCAGAGACAGAGATAAGCTCATGAAGGTGTTTGATGAAGTACAGCCTGAGATAGTACTGCATCTGGCAGCTCAGCCTATAGTTAGAGACTCATACAAGAATCCGGTGTATACTTACGAGACAAATGTGATGGGAACTGTAAATATATGTGAGTGTGTACGAAAGCATCCATCGGTTAAGTCCTTCCTCAATGTGACCACTGACAAGGTATATAAGAATAATGAATGGGAGTGGGGATACCGAGAGAATGAACCTCTCGATGGATTTGATCCATACTCCAACAGCAAGTCATGCTCGGAGCTTGTGACTCACAGCTATATAAATTCATTTTACTGTGATATGGATTTGGCTGTATCTACTGCCAGAGCGGGAAATGTAATCGGTGGCGGTGATTTTGCCAATGACAGAATAGTACCTGACTGTGTGAGAGCAGCATCAGAGCATAAGGATATCATAGTCAGAAATCCACATTCTACCAGACCATATCAGCATGTACTTGAGCCACTTGCTATATATCTGACAATAGCAAAGGAACAGTATGAGGATGCAAATAAGGCGGGATTCTATAATGTGGGACCGGATGACAGAGATTGTATAACAACAGGACAGCTTGTTGATATATTCTGTGAGAAGTGGAACAAGGATGAGCCAGCAGAGAATCAGATGGCTTGGATTAATAAGTCTGAGGCAAATGCTCCTCATGAAGCTAATTTCTTGAAGTTGGATTGCTCAAAGATAAAGAGAGTATTTGGATGGAAGCCGCGCTGGAGTGTGAATGAGGCTATAGAGAAGACTGTAGAGTGGTCGAAGGTATATCTGTCAGGTGGAGATGTATGTGGCTGCATGGATAGTCAGATAAAAGAATTTTTCGGAGAGGAATAGAAATAATATGAAGAATTGGAACAATGAAGCGGAAGCAAGAGAGTATATTAAGAATCTTGTTGGAGAGTATTATAATGATTTTAAAAAGCCTGAGCAGGAAAAGGCATTTGAGCCGGGTGACAGAATATCATATGCCAGCCGTGTGTATGATGAGAAGGAAATGCAGTCACTCTGTGACGCGATGCTTGATTTTTGGCTTACAACAGGACGTTTTTCAGATGAGTTTGAGAAGAAATTTGCAGAATGGATTGGTGTGAGATTTGCGCATCTCGTAAATAGTGGATCATCAGCTAATCTCATAGCATTTATGACATTGACAGCTCCGGAGCTCGGGGACAGACAGATCAAACCGGGAGATGAGATAATTACTGTTGCATGTGGATTCCCGACTACTGTAACACCTGCTATTCAGTATGGTGCAGTGCCTGTATTTGTTGATGTGACAGTACCACAGTATAATATAGATGCATCACAGCTTGAAGCAGCACTTAGTTCAAAGACAAAAGCTGTCATGATTGCACATACACTTGGTAATCCATTTGATTTAAAACATGTAAAAGAATTCTGCGATAAGCATGGATTATGGCTTGTAGAGGACAATTGTGATGCACTTGGAACAAAGTATACAATAGACGGAGAAACAAGATTCTCAGGTACATGGGGAGATATTGGTACATCAAGCTTTTACCCACCACATCATATGACAATGGGTGAGGGAGGCTGCGTATATACAAATAATCCACAGCTTCACAGACTTATTCTTTCATTTAGAGACTGGGGACGAGATTGTATTTGCCCATCCGGTCAGGATAATTTCTGCGGACATAGATTTGACGGACAGTATGGTGAACTTCCGCAGGGATATGATCATAAATACGTTTATAGTCATTTTGGATACAACCTTAAGGTAACTGATCTTCAGGCGGCTGTTGGTGTAGAGCAGTTGAAGAAGTTCCCTAGTTTTATTGAGAGACGTCGTCATAACTGGGATAGACTTCGCAAGAATCTTGAAGATGTACAGGACAAGCTTATCCTTCCGGAACCGGCAGAGGGTAGTGAGCCATCATGGTTTGGTTTCCTTATCAGTGTGAAGGATGATAGTGGATTAGACAGAAATAAAGTAACTAAATATATTGAAGAACATAATGTACAGACACGTCTGCTCTTTAGTGGAAATCTGATTAAGCATCCTTGCTTTGACCAGATTCGAGGAACAGATGCCTATCGTGTAGTTGGTGACTTAAACAATACCGACTTTATTATGACTCATACATTCTGGGTTGGAGTATACCCTGGAATGACTGATGAGAAGATTGATTATATGGCACAGGTTATTAAAGAAGCAGTGAATCAGTAAAATAGATTTTGTGAGATAATAGGAGACGATAATGAAAGTTAGATTAGCAGATTATGTCGCTGATTTTTTAGTGGAACATGGAGTAACAGATTGCTTTAGTGTTGTTGGTGGTGGTGCAATGCATCTTAATGATGCACTTGGTCATAAGGATGGTTTGAGGGTAACATATAATCATCATGAGCAGGCATGTGCAATTGCAGCAGAAGCATATGCACGATTAGATAATAGAATTGCAGCGGTTTGTGTAACTACAGGACCAGGAGGAACTAATGCCTTAACTGGTGTTGTTGGTGGATGGTTAGATTCTATTCCTATGTTTATAATAAGTGGACAGGTAAGATATGATACTACCGCAAGATATGCTTTACAGTATACAGGTACACCTCTTCGAGCTATGGGAGATCAGGAATATGATATAGTTAAGTCGGTGGAACCTATGACTAAGTATGCAACTATGATAGAGGATCCTAATGACATAAGATATGCTTTAGAAAAGGCATGGCATCTTGCAACAACGGGAAGACCGGGGCCGGTTTGGATAGATATTCCAGTAAATTATCAAGGCGGATATATAGAGACTGATGAGTTAAAGGGGTATGATCCGACAGCTGATGATGCGTTACTGCCACCGCCGGTTGATGAAAAAATAATTGAAGAAATACTTAGAAAAATTTCTGGTGCTAAAAGACCTGTATTGCATGCAGGCTATGGAATTCGTTTATCAGGAGGCTATGAGGCATTTAGGAGAGTAGTTGATAAACTTAACATTCCTGTAGTTACTTATTGGAATGCAATCGATTTAATAGAAGACGAGCATCCATTGTATGTAGGCCGTGCCGGTAACATGGGTGACAGACCTGGAAATTGGGCTATTCAAAATGCAGATCTGGTTGTGGCTATTGGAACTAGAATTTCTATCCGCCAGGTTGGCTATAATTGGAAAACATGGGCTAGGGCAGCAGAAGTGATTATGGTTGATATTGATCAGGCCGAACTTAAAAAGCCGACTCTTCATGTGGATATGCCTATCTGGGCTGATGCAAAGGATCTGTTGGAAAAAATGGATAAGATAATTGGAAGAGAACCGGTTTATAATGGAAAAGAATGGCTTGAAGCATGTCAACATTGGAAAAAAGATTATCCTGTGATTCAACCAAAACAATGGGAAGAAAATGGTAGTACAGCAAATGTTTATGCTTTCGTAAAATATATGAGTAGTCGTTTGCCGGAAAATTCATTGACAGCGGTATCAAATGGTGCGTGCTGTGTTGTTGGTCATCAGACATATGAAATCAAGAAGGGTACTCGATTTGCAAACAATAGTGCAATTGCCAGTATGGGGTATGGTCTGCCAGCTGCAATTGGAACCTGTATTGGTGGTAATAGGCAAGAAACAATTTGTCTTGAGGGTGATGGAAGTATCATGATGAATCTTCAGGAACTGCAGACCATTCTTACAAATAGGCTTCCGATTAAGATTTTTATGATTAACAATAGTGGATATCATTCTATTCGTATTACACAGTCTAACTTGTTTAGTGAGCATACTAAGGTCGGAATAGGAGAAGAATCTGGCGATTTGTCTTTCCCTGACTTTAAAAAAATTGCTGAAGCATTTGGCTATCCATATTATAGTGCTCACAGCAACAAAGAAATGAAAGAAGTTGTAGATAAAGTTCTTTCATTGAATGGACCGGTCTTTTGTGAAATATTTACTGATACAGAACAAAGATGGGAGCCTAAGAGCAGTACAAAGCGTCTTGAGGATGGTACACTTGTAAGCCCTCCACTTGAGGATTTGGCACCATTTTTACCAAGAGAAGAGCTTAAGAAGATTATGTTTATTCCACTTATGGAGGAATAGGAAGAAAATATGAAAAAAATAGCAGTGACCGGCCCAACAGGGGCAATAGGCATAGCTTTAATCCAGTATTGTATAAGCAGAGATATTGAAGTATATGCATTTTGTAGAAAAAACTCTACAAGAATTGATAATATACCTAAAAGCCCATTAGTTCATATTGTTTACTGTGACTTGAAGGAATTAGATATATTTGAAATAAATGGAATAGAAGCAGATGTGTTTTATCATTTTGGCTGGGGAGCAACTATAGGCGCCGGCAGAAATGATATGGATTTGCAAATTAAAAATATTCAATATACAATAGATGCGGTACATTTAGCAAAGCGTTTAGGGTGTTCAGTATTTGTTGGAGCTGGTTCACAGGCTGAATATGGAAGGTTTGAAGGAAATTTAGATGCAGAAATTCCAACTTTTCCAGAAAATGGCTATGGAATGGCAAAGCTTTGTGCTGGACAGATGAGCCGGATAGAATGCGAAAAGCTAGGATTAAAGCATGTATGGACACGAATACTTAGTATTTATGGACCATATGATAATGATAATACTATGATTACAAGTACAATAAAAAAGCTGCTTGGTGGAGAAACACCGGATTTGACATATGGTGATCAAATGTGGGACTATTTATACAGTAAGGATGCGGCAAGAGCCTTTATCGCATTGGGTGAAAATGGTGTGAGCGGAAAAATATACTGTTTAGGTAGCGGTAAGGCAAGACCACTTAAAGAGTATATAGAGATATTGCGGGATAAAATTAATGTAAATGCTAATTTGGGATTTGGAAATATACCATATGGACCAAAACAGGTAATGTATTTATGCGCAGATATTTCTGCTTTACAGGCTGATACGGGATTTGTACCACAGGTGAGCTTTGAGAAAGGTATCCAGGAAACAATTGACTGGGTAAAGTCAGGTAATTAGTGAAATGAAAAAAGTGAGTATTTTAATTCCTTGCTATAACGAGGAAGAAAATGTTGTACCTATGAGTGAAGCAATTGTACAACTTTTTACAAGTGAATTGTCGCAATATGATTATGAGCTTGTGTTTATCGATAATGATTCTCAGGATAATACTAGAAGGCTGTTGAGAGAAATATGTGCAAAAAATTCAAAAGTTAAGGCAATCTTCAATGCTAAAAACTTTGGGCAGTTTAACTCACCGTATTATGGAATCTTGCAAACCACTGGGGATTGTGTTATTTCCATGGTATGTGATTTCCAAGATCCGTTAGAGTTAATTCCTAAGTATCTTGAAGAATGGGAAAAAGGATATAAGATTGTAATAGGGATTAAAACCAGTAGTAAGGAAAATAAAGTACTTTATTTTTTACGGTCATTGTACTACAAAACGATAAAAAAATACTCAAATGTTGAACAGATTGAGCATTTTACAGGGTCAGGATTATATGATAGAGAGTTTGTTGAGGTTTTGCGTAATTTAAAGGATCCAACTCCGTTTTTGCGTGGAATTGTTGCTGAACTTGGGTATAAAAGGAAAGAGATTCCATATGAACAACCGCAAAGACGAGCTGGAAAGACTCATAATAATTGGTATTCTTTGTATGATGCAGCCATGTTAAGTTTTACATCTTACACTAAGATTGGATTGCGCTTGGCAACATTCATAGGTATTTTTGTGGGATTAATTAGTTTTATAATTGCAGTTGTGTATTTGATAATGAAGCTTGTATTTTGGAATACATTTTCAGCAGGTATGGCACCTGTATTGATTGGAATGTTCTTCCTAGGATCAGTTCAGCTATTTTTCCTCGGATTTATGGGAGAGTACATACTTAGTATGAATCAAAGAATTATGAATAGACCATTGGTTATAGAAGAAGAACGTATTAATTTTGATGAAGATAATAAATAATATATTAAATAATATATTAAATAACAAATTATTGGGAGGATATACTATGAATGATACCTTAAATATTGTGAAAAAACTCGGAATTGTTCCGGTCGTTGTATTAGATGACGCAAAAGATGCACAAAAATTGGGTAAGGCACTTATTGACGGAGGTCTACCATGCGCAGAGGTGACATTTAGAACCGATGCAGCAGAAGAGTCAATTAGAGTGATGACAAGTGAATTTCCTGATATGTTGGTTGGAGCAGGAACGGTTCTCACAATAGATCAAGTTGATAGAGCTATTGCAGCAGGGGCAAAATTTATAGTAAGTCCGGGATTTAATCCAAGGATAGTTGAATATTGTATTAATAAAAATATTAATATTATACCTGGAACATGTACACCTAGTGATGTGGAAGCTGCTCTTGAATTTGGATTAAAAGTTGTAAAATTTTTTCCAGCAGAGCCGGCTGGAGGAATTAAATATATTAAGGCAATAGCTGCTCCTTATACAGAGGTTAGTTTTATGCCAACAGGTGGAATAAATATAGATAATGTGAGAGAATACTTAAAATATGATAGGATTATAGCATGTGGTGGCAGCTGGATGGTAAAAGGCAATTTAATTAAATCAGGAGAATTTGATAAGATTAAAGAACTTACAAGAGAGGCTGTTACAATTGTTAAAGAAGTAAGAGGATAGGGATTGGATATGGATATTAAAATGCGTGAAATAAATGAGTGCAAATATGATGCTGTTTCCCTCGGAGAAGTTATGTTAAGACTTGATCCAGGGGAGGGGAGAATTCGCACGTCAAGAAGCTTTAATGTATGGGAAGGCGGCGGAGAATACAATGTAATCAGAGGATTAAGAAGATGTTTTGGTTTAAAAACGGCAGTGATTACAGCATTTGCACAAAACGAAGTTGGACTTCTGATGGAAGATCTGATCTTGCAGGGCGGGGTCGATACATCTCTGATTAAATGGGTGCCGACAGATGGAATTGGAAGAATTTGTAGAAATGGCTTGAATTTTACTGAGAGAGGATTTGGAATAAGGGGGGCAGTTGGGTGTTCAGATAGAGCAAATACTGCAATTTCAAAAGCTAAACCGCAGGATTTTGATTTTGAATATATTTTTGGAAAATTGGGCGTAAGATGGTTTCATACCGGTGGGATATATGCTGCTCTTTCAGAACAATCATGTGAAACTGTAATTGAAGCAATTAAAATTGCAAAAAAACATGGTACAATAGTATCTTATGATTTGAATTATAGACCTTCAATGTGGAGTGCAATTGGAGGGAAGGAAAAAGCTCAGGAAGTTAACAAAGAAATCGCTAAGTATGTAGATGTAATGATTGGAAATGAGGAAGATTTTACAGCATGTCTGGGCTTTGATATAGAAGGAAATGATACAGAACTTCGGCAGTTAAATATTGAAGGCTATAAAAAAATGATCAATGATGTAGTTAAAGTTTATCCTAATCTCAAGGTAGTGGCAACAACATTACGTACTGTTAAAACTGCAACAGTAAATGATTGGTCAGCATTGTGTTGGTCTGATGGCAAAATCTACAAAGCAAATCAATATGATAACCTTGAGATACTTGATAGAGTAGGTGGTGGAGATTCGTTTGCATCTGGACTCATTTATGGGCTTATGTCGACAGGAGATGCAGAAATTGCAGTTAATTACGGAGCTGCTCATGGAGCGCTTGCTATGACGACACCGGGAGATACTACCATGGCTTCGAAAAAAGAAGTTGATGCATTGATGGCAGGAGCAGGGGCAAGGGTACAAAGATAATGAGCTATTTGGATAATATAATTTTAGCAATATGTAAAAAAATAGTAAAATTATTTATGAAGAAGCAAGATGATACTACAGTAGAAGGGCTTGTTCAGTTTGTTAAATTTGGTATAGTTGGAGTGACAAATACCGTTATTTCATATGTTATCAATGTTGTTGTTTTATTGTTGATGGAACCATTGAATATAAGCTGGGATTATTTTGTGGGAAACATAATTGCTTTTATTTTGAGTGTTTTATGGTCGTTTTATTGGAATAATAAATACGTATTTACATTGGAAAATGGAAAGGATCGTTCATTATTTAAGGCATTATTGAAAACATATATTTCATATGGATTTACAGGTATTATTTTGAATAATATATTATCATGGTTTTGGATAAGTGTCCTTTCAATTTCAAAATATGTGGCTCCGATTATCAATTTGATTGCTAGCGTACCAATTAATTTTATAATGAATAAGTTTTGGGCATTTAAGGAACAATAAAGTTTTTTGAATGTTACATTATGTACATATAGAATAAATATAACTTTAAAAGTTATCATAAATGTGTTATTATTAGCATTGGAATAAAATGAAAGGTAGTAAAAGAATGAAGAAATTATTAGCAGTACTACTATCATTTTCTGTCTTATTGACATCCAATGCTATTGTATTTGCAAAAGATACGAATGTTTTAGAGCAAAATGAGGTAGAAGAGACAGTAGAGACAAAACAGGATGGTGTTATTTCATATTTGGCTATAGCAAATCCGTCGGTATCAAAAGGGAAGGCTGTGAATATTGTAGTTGGCGTAGCGTCAGATGCGAGTATAGAGTCTCCAGTATTATGTGTCACAAATACAGATTTAAATAGTGATTATTATATTGATGGAATTATTACCGATGATGGTAGTTTGCTTTTTAGTGATAATAATTTGGATAGTGGATGCTATTCAGTTAAATCTTTATCGTATTTATCTGATGGACAGTTAAAAAATGAATTAATGCATGATGTCGGCCTAAATGCTCAATTTGGTGTGGATACGGTTGTAGTCGATGCAACTCCAGATGCAGTGGTTTTAGATAATGATGCTAATCTTGCAAAGTCAACATCTGATGAAGCTGCAGTTGTTGTGGATGACAAATCAGTAAGTGACCCTGAGTTTAATGATTATATAAGTGAGGCATTGTCATCTCAGAGTGAGGGATTATTTACAGCAGGAAATTCTGTCATTAATATTGTTTTAGATCCAGGACATGGTGGAATTGATGGTGGTACTAATAAAAGTTTCAAAGGAAAAACATATTCTGAAAAAGAACTCAATTTGAAGATTGCACAGTATTGTAAAGAAGAACTAGAGACATATTCGAAGGTTAGAGTCTATATGACCAGAAATGATGATAGATATGTTGGCTTAGAGGATAGAGTTAATTATGCAAAATCTGTAGGTGCAACAATATTTGTATCTATTCATAATAATTCTCACGATAATGCAGGCGTTCATGGCGCTACGGTGTATTATCCAAATTCGAATTTTAAGCCACAGCTTGGAGCACAGGGGCACTCATTGGCACAGAATATTGTTTCACAGCTTGTTGCACTGGGGCTTGCAAATCACGGAGCTATTATTCGTAATTCTGAGTGTGGAGATACATATGATGATGGTTCATTGTGTGATTATTATAGTGTTATAAGAAATAGCAAAAAAGCAGGATTCCCGGGCATTATAATTGAGCATGCATATATTAGTAATGAAAGTGATGCAACAACTTATTTAGGTTCAAATGAGGCGTTAAAGAAACTAGGAGTAGCTGATGCAAATGGTATAGCCAATTATTTTGGTTTAATTCATGCTGTTCCGGGAACAGAGTATCAAGGTATTAATTATAAAATAGTTTTCGATCCTTCTTTTTATTTAAATACTTATCCGGATGTAAGAAATGCCATAGGAGATAATCCACAAAAGGCATTAGAACATTTTGTTAATTATGGTATTAAAGAAGGGCGTATAGGCAGACCGGAATTTGATGTGAATTATTACAAGAATAAGTATCCTGATTTACAGAGAGCTTTTGGCAATAATTTATATTCATATTATATGCATTATTTAGAAACGGGAATTAAAGAGGGAAGACAGACTTGTGATTATTTTGATGTCATTAGCTATAAGGCAAGGTATGCAGACTTAAGAACAGTATTCGGGGATGATTTGGAATCATATGTTCTACATTATATAAATTTTGGTAAAAAAGAAGGTCGAGATGGAAGCAATATCACGGCTACATATACAGTAGAATTTATGCAAAATGGCGACATTATAGATACCCAACAAGTGGCTTTTGGTAAATCGGCAAAGGTACCATCAAATGTAAGAAAGAGAAATGGTACTATATTGGTGTATGACAAATCGTTTGGGTCTATTACAGCGGATACAGTCATTAATGTATATGATAAATACATATATAATGGAATCGATTATACTTCGGTCTTTGATGCAGATTTTTATTTGACAAAATATGCTGATTTAAAGAAAGTTTTTGGAACAGATGGGAGCGCGGCATTAAGTCATTTTGTAAACTTTGGAATGAATGAAGGTCGCCAGGGAAATGAGACGTTTAATGTCAAATCATATATAAATTTGTATCCTGACCTAAGAAGGGCATTTGGAAGTAGTGTAAAGCAGTATTATTTACATTATATTAATAATGGAATTAAAGAGCATAGAGTTGCAACTGGTTATGAAGATCATATTGTAGGAGCACAGACAAAATATAATGGCATAGATTATAGTAGTGTTTATGATTTTAATTATTACATAAAAAATAATCCTGATGTCTTACGAGCTTATGGCTATGATGACAATACCATATTAAGTCATTTTGTTAATTTTGGAATGAATGAAGGTCGTCAGGCAAAGGAATCGTTTAGTGTTAAATCGTATAAAAATCACTATCCGGATTTGAGGAGAGCTTTTGGAAATAACTGGAAAAGTTACTTCATGCATTATATCAGTAATGGTGTGAAAGAAAAACGAGAGACAACAGGATATGAGAGCTTTATAGTGGGTGCACAGACAAAATATAATGGAATTGATTATAGTAGTGTATATGACTTTAATTATTATGTTTCTCATAATCCGGATGTTTTAAAAGCATGTGGGTATGATGAAAATAGCGTCTTAGGCCATTTTGTTAACTTTGGTATGAGGGAAGGAAGGCAAGCTATTGCATCATTTAAAGTGTCTGTTTATAAGATTAATTATGGTGATTTAAGAAAAGCTTTGGGAGACGATAATAAATCATACTATATGCACTATATGAATTTTGGTATAAAAGAAAAGAGAATTGCTTCTTGAATTTAGAAAGGTATATGTTTTTGATGAGTAAAATATGGAAGAAGATAATTTCGGTAATTATAAGCTTTTTTGTTTTGTGTAGTCAGTCGCAGTTTGTTATTGCTGATACATTGGAAGAAAATGAAACAGATGGTATTCTTTCAAACGAAGAAATAAATAATATAGTTGATAATAATGTGAATGAGCCGGAAACTGAAAGTTTAAATAATTCAGAAAATGAAAAATATATTAACATAGGTGGTACCAAAATTAAGCTAGATAGAGAGATCCTAGAAGATCCGCAGTATTATTTATATTTTGATGCTGACGGAAATCGTGTAACGAATTATAAAAATGATGATAATGTCGAAGAAACTAATATTGCTGAACAGTCATCCGAAGAGTTAGCTACAGCATCATCAGAAATATTAGGCTGTGATGTTTCAAGATGGCAGGGGAATATTGATTGGAATAAAGCAAAAATGGCTGGAATCAATTACGCTATTATAAGGGTAGCATATAGAGGGAGAACCAGTGGAAAAATAGAAATAGATCCATATTATAAACAAAATATTCAGAATGCATTAGCAGCTGGAATTCAAGTAGGCGCTTATTTTTATTCGGAAGCTATCACTACCCAAGAGGCGGAAGAGGAAGCGGATACGCTTATTTCAAACATATATATGTATAATATAACATTACCACTTGTTATAGACTATGAAGGCTTTAATGAAAATGAGCGTATTGGTAGAGCAAATTTATCTAAAGCTCAGTACACTAGTATTGTTTCAGCATTTTGTGAAAAGGTTAAAAGAGCAGGTTATACACCTATGATTTATGCAAGCAGTACATATTTTGTGAATTACTTAGAAGGTGAATATCTTTCTAATGCGTATAGAATATGGAGCGCAGCATACAGTAACAGACCAGAACATTATAATTCTGTACAGTATGATTTTTGGCAATTTACGAGTACAGCTGATGGTGCATTATATGGTATGGAACCTGGTGGATTAGATTTGGATTATTGGTATAATAATAGAGCTTTGTATGGAAACGATTATTCAGCAGTCTTTGATGCAGATTATTACTATAATTTATATCCTGATCTGCAAAAGAGTATAGGAAATAATCCAGCAGAATTGCTATATCATTATATAAATTTTGGTATGGCTGAGGGACGTAGTGCAATAGATTCATTTGATGTATTATCATATAAAGCACGATATGAAGATTTACAGCATGTCTTTGGAAATAATCTTAAAGGTTATGTATTTCATTATATGATGTTTGGAAAAAAAGAAGGACGAAATGGTGCAAAGGACGCATCTGTTTATAATGTCCAGTTTATTCAGAATGGAAATGTAGTTAATACGCAACAGGTGCAATATGGTCATGCAGCATATACTCCTACAAATCTTACTAAGAAAAGTGGAACAACAATAGTATTTGATAAATCATTTGAGACTGTTACAAGCAACCTTGTTATAAATGTTGACAATAGATATATTTACCAGGGCATTGATTATTCAAAAGTTTTTGATGCTGATTATTATTTAAATAAATACGCTGATATAAAAAAGATATATGGTTCTGATGGCTATGGGGCACTTGCACATTTTGCAACTTTTGGTGTTAATGAAGGTCGTCAGGGAAATAAAGATTTTAGTGTGAAATCATACAGAAATCTTTATCCGGATCTTAGAAATGTTTTTGGAACAAATTTAAAGAACTATTATATGCATTATATCAGTTGTGGATATAAAGAGCAGCGAATTGCATCAGGACATGATGATTATATGGTGGCGGCACAGACAAAATACAATGGAATTGATTATAAAAGTGTATATGATTTCAATTACTATGTTGCTAATAATCCTGATGTTTTAAGGGCATGTGGATATGATGAAAACAGCGTTTTAGGCCATTTTGTGAATTTTGGAATGAGTGAAGGACGATCTGCAAAGGAATCGTTTAGTGTAAAATCATATAAGAATGAATATCCTGATTTGAGAAAAGCATTTGGTAATAATTGGAGAAGCTATTTTGTTCATTATATTAATAATGGCATAAAAGAAAGAAGAGAGACTGTGGGATATGATAATACTATAGTGGGAGCTCAAAAGATATATAACGGGGTTGATTATAGTAGTGTGTATGATTTTAATTATTATGTTTCTAAGAATCCGGATGTTTTGAAAGCATGTGGGTATGACGAAAACAGTGTCTTAGGTCATTTTGTGAATTTTGGTATGCGAGAGGGAAGGCTGGCTAAAGAGACTTTTAATATAGCTGTTTATAAAAAAAATTATGGCGATTTACAAAAGGTTTTTGGAAAAGATAATAAGTCATATTATATGCATTTTATTGTATTTGGTAAAAAAGAAGGTAGAAGAGCTTCATAAAGAATATAATAAATAAGTTTTGAGGATGTGATATGTTCACATCCTCAAACTTTACGGAACACATTATTATTTGAAAATTAAAAAGGAAATTTAAAAATGACAAAATGTGGCGCTAGAATATATTGGATTGACGGACTTAGGGGTTTTGCCTGCTTGCGAGGGCATAACATGCAAACCAACACCACACGAGATAAAACAATTGATTTCATAAAGGGCATCCTTATTTTATTTGTGATTTTAGGTCATACTACATTGGGGCTGACAGACATATATTCATTTGATGATACAATGAATGGTATTGCAAATGTAATATACAGCTTTCACATGCCTTGCTTTATCGCAGTTTCAGGCTTCTTATACAGTGAATATGTAGGGAATGCTTCACAAGGCATTTTTAGCCGGATAGGTCATAAAGCATTTAATATCCTGCTGCCTTACGTGATGATTTCAGTTATTTACTGGATTATTAAATTTGCCCTTTCAAATTTGATAAGGGAGCCGGTTGCCGTTAGCAGCCTGATAAGCATACCGTGGAAGCCGATAGAGTTTTTATGGTATTTATACGCACTATTTCTCATATATTGTGTGGCGTATATGGCTGATTATGTGTTTGCGAGGCTTCTGCCACATTTTAATTATAAAATGGAGCTTTTATTTGTGATGTTTTTAATAATTGCTTTCACATGCTATGGCAGCTTTCACTATGTGGGTTTTAACTACATAGCCGGCTTTCAGATGTACTTTTATCTGGGATGCCTGATTAAGAAGTGGATTGATAAACTGGATAATAGATATGCTGTGTTGAGCCTTGCCGTTATGAGTGTGCTTGTAGAGGCGTCCGGCATAGTATTACAGGATGACATGAGCAGCAATCCCTTTTTCAGCAGTCTGTTTGAGCGGCTTACCGCCTGTATATTGACAGTATTTATATTTGCAGTAAGCTATTTTTTATCAGGGTATTGTGATTTTCCTAAATGGTTACAGACTATCGGCCGTGACAGCATGCCGTTTTATGCGATGAATGTGATATTTGTAGGTGGAATCAGGATTATATTGAACAGGGCTGGTATAACCAATATGGCGCTGCAGTGTATATGTGGATTTGCAGGAAGCACTGCTATATGCTGGATATTGTATGAATGTATTATAAAGAAAATCAGATTTATCAATTTTATATTCTACCCGGGGAAACAGCTTCATATCAGAAAATGACAAATAGAAATTAGGGTGTTGTTTTTTAATACTAATCCGATATACTATATAGTGTTTGTTGAAGGAAGATATCAAAATGAATAGTTTCAATAGAAAAGGAAACACCATGAAATTTATTAAAATTCCTGCATTTGCAATAGTCCTCCTATTGCTCATGCAAATAGTATCAAAGGTATTTATTGCCATTGACAGCAGCGATATTGAAAATATATATGGCTTTTACGCAGAGCCAGAGAACAGCCTTGATATGGTCATGATTGGACCAAGTGAGGTATACACTGGCTATGCACCGGCTCTGGCGTGGGAGGAGTATGGTCTTAAGTCCTGCAATCTTTCAATAGGAGCTGTGCCATGCAATATGTACAAGTCCATTGTTACAGAGATTGTGAAGAGACAGAAGCCGAAGCTTCTTATAATCAATGCTGCAGCATTTAGTCATGGCAATTGGAATCTGACGGATGAGGTCTTTCTGAGAAAGTGGATTGATAATATACCTATGTCGCAGAACAAGCTTGACACGGTAAAGACTATTCCCAAAAATATCAATAAGGATGATGAAAAGGTGAAGGATAACATATCGGATACCCTTTATTTCCCATTGGAGAAATATCATGGCAACTGGAAGGACCCTGATGCAGTGTACACCTCATTTGTCACACGTACCTATATGAGGCTCAGCGGTGGAGGCTATCTGAAGGGCTTTTTTTCAAAGACAGGTATTACCGGAGGCAGGGACAATCTGGCAAATATCGGACAGCCTACTAAAGAAGCCTATGTGCTGACGGATGAGTGCAGGGCATACCTTAAGGAACTGCTTGCGTACTGCAATAAACTTGGCATAGAGCATGTGCTGTTGTTGCAGCCACCTCATGAGACGGAGGCTGCTGATAAGTCGGGGCTTGAGCAGATTGAAAGTATAACGAAGGAGTATGGATACGATTTTCTTGATCTGAGTACTGATTATGAGAGCATTGCAGGGATAGATGATTCTCATGATTTCGCAGATTTTGAGCATCTGAATGCCTATGGCGCCCAAAAGCTTTCGTCATATATTGGCAATCTGGCTGTGAATCAATATGGGATAAAGTCTGATACGGCAAAATCAGAGCTTTCAAGATGGAAAAAGTCCGTGAAGAGGACGAAAAAAGCTCTGAAAATGGCAAGAGAATATACTGACAGAGGAGAGGCACAGGTGGTTGGAGAGTATGAGGCTGCCAAATAAGTGAAGCTGCCGGGGAATTAAGCGTTGTAGAATGGTATTATTTAGTGACATTTGATTCGGGCTTTGATGAGCCTTATGCCTTCCCATACCATCTCGTCACGCATTAGTACAAGCAGCACCATATAGACTATAAATCCGGTCACAATCATAATCATTGTGTGCATGAAGCTGACTGACAGCCTTGCATCCATGAGCAGCAGTACTATAAGCATACAGACTGCTGATATGAGATATTTCCACGATAGAGAAAATATTTTTGGGATGCTAAGCTCATTTCGTATGAAGTAAAGCTGTACGGCAGTTATTATTACCTCCGAGATGACAGAGGCTATGGCTGCACCGTATGAATAAAGTTTTGGTATGAGAAGCATATTCATGACAAAATTGGCTGCGGCTCCGATACATACTGAGCGTGTCAGCAGGCTTTCACGCTTGGTAGTTACCAGATACTGTATACCGATTACATTGCTTAAGCCTATAATCGGCAGCAGTGTAGCCATTATTATGATGAGATATGGCACCTTTTCGTATCCCGGACCAAAAAACCATGGCGAGAAATTGCGTGCGATGCCTATCAGGCCAAAGCACAGGGCAAGACCTATAAACCAGACGAATTGAAAGCTCTTATAAAGGAGGGCTTTTACTTCGTCTTTTTTATTTTCACTGAAGGCTCTTCCTATTCTTGGAAGCATCACAGTACCGAGTGAGGTTACAAGCATGAGAACCATTTTGGATATTTTGTTGGCTTGCTCATAGTAGCCGTTTTCTGTCATGCTGCCGGTTATGTTGTTGAGCATGGTTTTGTCAAGCGCTGTGTATATGGTTGTAGCTATTGTAGGTACAAAGAGCGTGAGTGTAGCCCCTAGATGAGAGAATGGCTTAAGCTCCTTAAGCTTTGGTCTGTCAACATATTGAGGCAGGTAAAACCAGATGGATATATTGGCAAAAAGCTCTAATAGACATATTCCTGCCACATATATGAGCAGATCACTCTCTGAGCGTACTGCGATGAAGATAAAAGCAATGTTTATGATTTTAAAAATCACGTTTCGGCCGACTATTTTGCCAAATTCCTCAAGTCCCTGAAACAGCCAGGAGATATCAGAAGCAACCGATACCAGGTACACGGCTTCAATCAATAGCAGGTGCTTTTTGAGCGGTGAGTGCCCAAATGCAAGTGTGAATACCATATATGCGCACAGACACATAATCACGCTGATGACGGATAGAAGCTCAATCTCCCAGAAGGTTTTTGTGCGTTTTGCTCTGTCCTCCTGCAGGTATGATATTTCCCTGTTTCCGTAGTTTACAGTGCCCAGTGCGGCAAACATGATAAAGTATGATACCAGTGAGTAGGTATAGCTGTATGCACCTATTCCGTCTGCCTTAAGCACCCTCGAGAGGTACGGCGCTGTGATAAGCGGTGTGATCAGTGTGAGTATCTGGTAACTCACATTATATATGTAGTTTAGTTTTATATTCTTGTTTTTTTGTGTTTTCTTTTTCATGCAGATATCATATCACATATTGACTTATTTTGGCTATGCAGTTATTATATAAAAATCGCAAATTAACATTACTATCAACTTACACGTATAAATTACGACAGGGGCTTAAGCCTGTCACATAGGTGGAGAAATGGATAATATTATAATACGAAACAGGAAAGAGGAGTTTAAGGAGCTTGTTTTATACACGGTTTTTGGCAATATGACCTTTGTGATCAGCATAGGCTCATATGCCATTTTTAATGTATTCTTTGGAATCAATGAGCTGATTGCAAACGCGCTGGCATGGGTGTTTGCTGTACTTTTCTCATATGTTACCAATAAGAAGTGGGTGTTTAAGGTGACAACACCGACCAAGACGGCATTTTTAGTACAGATGTTTGCTTTTTTCAGTGGCAGATTCATCACGCTGGTTATTGAAGAGGCTATTATCTTTATTTTTATCACGCTTCTGCACTATCCAAGCATGTGGGTAAAACTGGTAGCACAGGTGGTTGTGGTGGTGCTCAATTATGTGATAAGCAAGCTGTTTGTTTTCAAGCATCGCTAAATGTGGTATATTTAATAAAATAATAAGAACTATAATAGTGTGTGTATGGTATAATAAAGCGTAAATTTAAATGCAGTTTATGAGAAGTTGATTTACATAGGGATATAGAAGCTGCTTTTTGCAGTGAGAGACAAAAGGAGAAAATCCTATATGAGTAATAAACCTGACATGAAAATAGATACAAATAATCGAAAAGACAAAACAAAATACGATGGTCCGGAGAAGCCGGACGCATACATGGGCAATGACAAGCAATGGGTTTTCAGGGCATTGGTTCTTGCTTTTATTGATATGTGCATCATTGCAATCTCGTTCTTTTTCGCTTTGATGATCAGATTTGAGTTTTCATATTCACATATTCCGCTCTCATTTTTGGAGGGGTATCTGCACATTGTGCCATTGTTTATGGTGATTTCACTTGTGGTGTTTTATATTTTCAGGCTTTACCACAGTATATGGCGCTTTGCGAGCATCAATGAATTTATGCATATTATTGGTGCATTTCTGGTGCTTACAGTTGTGAGCGTTACTATTCATGAGGTTTATGAGATCAAGATGCCTTATGCCTTCTGGATTATCGGACTGATGCTCAGCTTTGCACTTTGTACAGCATGCCGTTTTGCGTACAGATTTATCAGGACAGGTCAGAAGATGCTGGAGCAGAGAGGCTCAGCAAACGGTGATGAGAAGGTCATGATTATAGGAGCCGGAAATGCGGGCAGGATGCTGATCAGGGAGCTTATCATGAGCTCACATCTGCACACAAAGGCCTGCTGTATCATAGATGACAATCCGGCAAAGCTTGGGCGCTTTATAGACGGCGTGCCTATTGTAGGCAACCGAAATGACATTCCTGAGATGGTTGAGAAGTATGATATTACAAAGATTGTGTATGCTGTCCCATCCACATCCGGTAAGGACAGGAAGGATATACTCAATATTTGTAAGGACACAGGCTGTGATGTGTCTGTGGTTCCGGGAATCTATCAGATGGTGGACGGAAGAGTGTCGGTTTCCAATCTGCGTCCGGTAAGCATTGAGGATTTGCTGGGCAGAGATCCGGTTGTTGTGGATAATGACGGTATTCATTCATTTTTGCAGGGCAAGGTGGTAATGGTCACAGGTGGCGGTGGCTCAATCGGTAGTGAGCTTTGCCGTCAGATAGCCAGGGAGGATCCGAAGCTTCTTATCATTTTTGATATTTACGAGAATAATGCATACGATATACAGCAGGAGCTGAAGCGCAAATATCCTTATGTAAAGGTGGAGACGCTGATTGGCTCGGTGCGCAATACTAACAGGTTACACTATGTATTCCAGACATATCATCCGGAGATTATTTATCATGCGGCTGCACATAAGCACGTACCGCTGATGGAGGAAAGCCCGAATGAGGCAATAAAAAACAATGTGCTTGGCACATTAAAGCTCTCAAGGATTGCAGCTGAGTACCATGTGAAGAAGTTCGTGCTTATCTCTACTGATAAGGCGGTTAATCCGACCAATATCATGGGTGCATCAAAGCGTCTGTGTGAGATGGTTATACAGATGATGAACAGGCAGACTGAGACTGATTTTGTGGCTGTGCGTTTTGGAAACGTGCTTGGCAGCAATGGTAGTGTTATCCCGCTGTTTAAGAAGCAGATAGAGGATGGCGGTCCTGTTACGGTGACGGACAAGCGTATTATCAGGTATTTTATGACAATTCCGGAGGCCGTGGCGCTTGTGCTGCAGGCAGGGCTCTATGCTCACGGAGGCGAGATTTTCGTGCTCGACATGGGTGAGCCGGTCAAGATTGATGATATGGCAAGAAACCTTATCAGGCTTTCAGGACTGGAGCCGGATGTGGATATTCAGATTGTATACACAGGCCTGCGTCCGGGCGAGAAGCTATACGAGGAGATGCTGATGAGCGAGGAAGGCCTCAAGGAGACTCCGAACAAGCTGATTCATGTGGGTGAGCCTATTGAGATGGATGATGAGCTCTTTGAGAAGCAGCTTGAGATGCTCGAGAAGGCATGCACCTCAGAAGCAAAGGATATCAAGCAGATAGTGGCCTCTGTGGTAAAGACATATCATCCTGACCTGGAGGACTAAATATCTTTTGAAGCTCATAATATAGACTGTAAAAGCCGGATATTTGGCATATTTTATGCCGGAAGCGAGGAACATAACTATGGAAAAGAGACAGATTTCATTTTCACCACCTGATATAACAGAGGCAGAGGTGTCAGCTGTTGCTGATGCACTGCGAAGCGGTTGGATTACAACAGGTCCAAGAACCAAGGAGTTTGAGAAGAGGATTGCTAAGCTATGCGGCACGGATAAGGCTGTAGCTCTTGGCTCTGCTACTGCGTGTCTTGAGTCGATACTCAGATTTCTAGGAATAGGTGCAGGTGATGAGGTCATCACAAGCGCATACACATATACTGCATCTGCAAGCCCTGCTGTGCATGTAGGTGCAACGCTTAAGTTTATAGACGTAGCACCTGATTCATTTGAGATGGATTACGATGCCCTGGAAGCTGCTATTACAGAAAAGACAAAGGTTATCGTGCCGGTTGATATTGCAGGTGTGCCTTGCGATTATGACAGGATTTTTGATATTGTGGAGAGAAAGAAGGCTCTTTTTCATCCGTCAAATGATGTGCAGAGGGCAATCGGACGTGTGATTGTGGCGGCTGACTCAGCTCATGCTTTTGGTGCTTCTTACATGAGAGCAGGTGAGCGGATTATGTGTGGCAATGTAGCTGATTTTACAAGCTTTTCATTCCATGCGGTCAAGAATCTGACCACAGCAGAGGGAGGAGCACTCACCTGGAGACCTATAGAGGGCTTTGATGACGAGTATATCTACAAGCAGTTTATGCTGCTTTCACTCCATGGACAGACAAAGGATGCTTTCCACAAGAATGGTCTGGGCAACTGGGAGTATGATATTGTGGCTCCTTCGTATAAGTGCAATATGACTGATATCCAGGCTGCTATTGGTCTGGTACAGCTTGACAGATATGAGGGGCTTCTCAAGAGGCGCCGTGATATTATAGAGCGCTATGACGAGGCATTTAAGCCGCTTGGTCTCTTGACTGTGCCTCATTTTACAGACAGGCATACATCGAGCGGACATCTGTATCTGCTTCGCATACCGGGCATCGGCGTGGACAGGCGCAATGCGCTTATAGTGCAGATGGCGGAGCGAGGTATCGCCACAAATGTGCATTTCAAGCCGCTTCCGATGATGACAGCATATAAGAATATGGGCTTTGATATAGCCGATTTTCCAAACGCTTATCATCAGTATGAGAATGAGATTACACTTCCTCTCAACACAAAGCTTAGCGATGAGGATGTGGAGTATATAATTAATAATTTATTGGAGATTTTACATGAGTAGATGGAGAACATGGGGAGAGATTCCTACATTCATGAAAAATGATTTTACACTTAAATATTACAGGCATCTGAGCAGAAAGAGGACAAGCATGGTATTCAAACGCATTTTTGATGTGATTATGTCCGCTGTTCTTCTTGTGCTGCTTTCGCCTGTTATACTGGTCCTTGCTGTCTGGATAAAGGTAGATAGCAGAGGACCTGTTTTTTTCAGACAGGAGCGTATCACGCAGTATGGCAGGAAGTTTCGCATATTCAAGTTCAGAACTATGGTGAATGATGCTGACAAAAAGGGTTCACTGGTGACTGTCGGTGGGGATTCAAGAATCACAAGAGTCGGTGCTGTCATCAGAAAGTACAGGCTTGATGAGATTCCGCAGCTTATAAATGTGCTATGTGGTGATATGAGCTTTGTTGGCACAAGACCTGAGGTGGAGAAGTATGTCATGGCATATACACCAGCGATGATGGCGACACTTCTGATGCCTGCCGGAATCACAAGTGAGGCAAGCATCAGATACAAGGATGAGGACAGGCTTCTTGAGAATGCAGATGATGTGGATTACACATATATCCACAAGGTGCTGCCGGGCAAGATGAGGTACAATCTTAAGTATCTTAAGAGATTTTCACTGATAAATGATATCAGACTGTGCATAGAGACTGTGCTTGCGGTAATACATTAGTCTACTTGTCTGGGAGGATGATACTTATGAATAAAGTCAAATTTTCAGTCTTACTGTCAATTTATTACAAGGAAAAGCCTGAGTATTTCAGGGAGTGTATGGAAAGCATATATTCACAGACTGTTTTACCGGATGAGATAGTGCTGGTGGAGGATGGCCGGCTGACAGAGGAGCTTTATGAGGCAATCAGTGATTATGAATGCAGGCCTTCGGAAATAAATTTTGTTACGGTAAAGCTTGAAAAAAACAGCGGGCTCGGTCTTGCACTTGCTGAAGGAATAAAGCATTGCTCTAATGAGCTTGTGGCCAGAATGGATACGGATGATATATGTGTGCCTGACCGGTTTGAGAGACAGCTGAATGCTTTTTCGGAAAATCCGGGGCTTGATATCATAGGCGGCTACATCAGCGAGTTTTCCGATGATACACGTAATATTTTATCGGAGAGGACAGTGCCTCTCGGAAATTATGTGATAAAGCAGTATCAGAGAAAGCGCGATGCGTTCAATCACATGACTGTGATGTACAAAAGGTCTGCGGTGCTTGCTGCAGGCAATTATCAGGACTGTCTGCTTATGGAGGATTCTCTTCTTTGGGCGAATATGATCAGAAATCACTGTCGTATGGCAAATATAGGTGAGACTCTTGTGTATGCCAGAACCGGTGATGATATGCTGAAGAGGCGTGGCGGCTTTGATTATTTCCTTAAATACAAGGCAGGAAGAAAGCGTATTTTAAAGACAGGGACCATAAGTGCGGCCGATTATTTTGTTACGGTTGCGGCACAGCTTGTTGTCTGTATGATGCCACTTTGGATGAGGAGCCTGGTGTTTAAAAAAATATTAAGGAACTAAAACTTTTCAAATGCACGTTAATGTGGTAAAATCGGTATAGTTAACATTAATAGGCTTATTACTAGCTGATACAGGAGGTTAATATAAATGGATTTTAGAGCTGAGTACGAGAAATGGTGTACAGACCCATATTTTGATGAGGCTACAAAGGCTGAGCTTAAGGCTATTGCAGGTGATGATAAGGAGATAGAGGACAGATTCTATCGTACACTTGAGTTTGGTACAGCAGGTCTTCGTGGTGTAATAGGAGCCGGCACCAACAGGATGAATATATACACAGTCCGTCAGGCTACACAGGGACTGGCGAATTACATACTTTCACAGGGAGAGGACGCAGTAAAGAGAGGCGTTGCAATAGCACATGACTCACGTAATATGCATGATGAGTTCACAGATGCCACAGCACTTTGTCTTGCAGCTAACGGAATCAAGACATATGTATTCCCACAGCTCGCACCTGTTCCGGAGCTGTCATACGCAGTAAGGACACTCGGTACAATAGCCGGTGTTGTTATCACAGCAAGCCACAATCCTCGTGAGTACAATGGATACAAGGTATACTGGGAGGATGGTGCACAGGTTACTCCACCTCATGATACAAGCATCATGGATGAGGTGGCAAAGGTTACATCATTTGATCAGGTAAAGACTATGGACAAGGCTGCTGCTATTGAGGCAGGTCTTTACAATGTCATCTCTGATGAGGTTGAGGAGGGATATTTCGGAGAGCTCCGCAAGCTTTCTATCCATCCGGAGATTATCAAGGCTATGGCAAAGGATATCAAGATTGTTTACACACCACTCCACGGCACAGGTCTTCGCCCTGTACAGAGAGTGCTTAAGGATATGGGCTTTGAGAATGTATACATTGAGCCAAGTCAGGCAGTACCTGACGGCAATTTCCCTACATGTCCTTATCCAAATCCTGAGAATCCTGATGCATGGAAGCTTGCACTTGAGCTGGCAAAGGAAAAGGATGCTGATATCGTTTTAGCAACTGACCCTGATGCCGACAGACTCGGTGTATACTGCAAGGATACAAAGACAGGTGAGTATGTGACATTTACAGGAAATATGTCAGCTATGCTTATCGGTGAGTATATTTTAAGCCAGAAGAGTGCCAATGGTACTTTGCCTGAGAAGCCTGCATTTGTTGAGTCAATTGTTTCAACAGATATGGGTAAGGCAATTGCGGCAGCATATGGCGTAAAGCATATCGAGGTGCTTACAGGCTTTAAGTATATCGGTGAGCAGATGCTCAAATTCGAAAAGACCGGCTGCAACAACTATGTATTCGGTATGGAGGAGAGCTATGGATGCCTGCCTGGCACATATGCAAGGGATAAGGATGCTCCTGCAGCAGTTTGTATGCTGTGTGAGGTGGCTGCCTTCTACAAGTCACAGGGCAAGACACTCTGGGATGGCATGATTGACATGTACGAGAAGTATGGTTACTACAGAGAGGGCATTTCTACACTTACCTTAAAGGGTATTGATGGTGCCGCACAGATAAATGAGATTATGACAAAGGCACGTGCCGCTGAGCCAAAGAAGTTTGGCGATTATCAGGTGCTTGCTATCCGTGATTACAAGAATGACACAAGAAAAGATATGACAACAGGAAAGGTTGAGCCGACAGGTCTTCCTTCTTCCAATGTACTTTACTACGAACTTAACGATAACGCTTGGTGCTGTGTACGCCCTTCTGGTACAGAGCCTAAGATTAAATTCTATTTCGGAGTTAAAGGAGTGTCTCTTGAAGATTCACAGGCTAAGCTTGATGCTTTGTCAGCTGAGGTTCTCGGACAGTTTGAATAAAGACTATGATGAAAATATACATTTGCCCGGATTGTGGCTGGATACGGATGGTTTCAAGAAGGAAAGAGGTTGAATGCTTCAAGTGTGGCAGGCCGCAGATGCGTCTGACGAATCTGGAGTTTGGAAAGTATACCAATATGTCAGAGAAGGAGCGTCAGGACTACGCAGACGCGTGGCTTTACATTCATAGGAAAAAGGAAAAATAACATGGCAAAGAAGAGAAGAAGAAAAAAGAAAAGAAATGGACGTAAGAAGATTATACTCTTTGTATTAGAAATCCTGCTACTGTTAATTGTTCTGCTTGTGGTTTGGCTTTACAATAAGACACTTGGACAGGTTAAATATGAGGATGCGCTGACCAATAGTGAGGCCGGAATCAATGAGGATATCGATGATGATGCTCTTGCCAATATGCATGGATATCTCAATGTAGCTTTGTTTGGTCTGGACAACAGAAGTAATGGTTCATACAATGAGGGAAATTCCGATTGTATCATGGTTGCAAGCTTGAATTATGATACAAAGGAGGTTCAGTTGGTATCTGTATATAGAGATACGTATCTTCCGATTGGCAATGGAAAATTTGCGAAGGCAAATGCAGCATATGCTAATGGTGGAGCAAAGAGAGCAGTAGCTATGCTTAATTCAAATTTGGATTTGAATATTACGAAGTATGTTTGTGTTGATTGGAAAGCTCTCGTAGATGCTATAGATGATATCGGTGGTCTTGATCTTGAGATTACTAAGGCAGAGATGAAGGAAATCAATTATCTGATTCCTGAGGTTGATTATACAACAGGGTATAATACTCCTTATCTTGATGGAGATGGTATGCAGCACCTTGATGGAACTCAGGCTACATGCTATGCGCGTATCAGAAGCACCTCCGGTGATGATTTCTTAAGAGCATCCCGTCAGAGAATTGTGCTTCAGGCTATGCTTGACAAGGCTAAGCAGTCAGATTTAGGCTCGCTCACAGAGATGTGTAAGGATATCATGAGTCAGATAAGTACCAATTTTACAGCTGCGGAAATTGTTCAGTATGCAACAGCTGTTACAAAATATCAGATGAAGGAGACAACAGGCTTCCCATTTGAGCTGACTACAATGAATCTTTCTACAACAGGAGATACAGTTATTCCGATTGATTTAGCGAAAAATGTTTCTGAGCTTCATCAGTTCCTGTTTAATGAGACTGATTACCAGCCAACAGATACAGTCCAGACTGTAAGTGACAAGATTGCTAAAAAGACAGGTGTTACATCTAAGACTTCAGCATTCGACCTTACGCAGTACAATGATACTGTTGGTTCTGATGGAACCGAAGGGGCAAAGAAAAAGAATAAGGACAAGCAGGATGCCTTGAAGAAGAGCCAGTCAGAATCTGAAAATAGTTCAGGAAAAAAATCATCATCCGATGATTCAGATGACTAAATGCTAAAAGACTGCTATTATGGAGAATTTATGAAAACAGAAATTAAAGAAAAAATCACAGCAACAAACCAAAAATACTTAAAGAAATTCTTAACAGAGGAAGCACCGGCAAAGCTTGAGTCACAGCTTGAGCACATGGACTGGTCATACCTTGATATGATTCACAACAAGGAGCAGCAGAGAGGTACATTCTCACCGCTTGCTGCTATGGAGCTTTCAGAGATAGAGGCAAATAAGGACAAATATCTTGCAACAGGCCTTGATGCTGTTAAAAATGGTAAGGTCGGTGCAATACTTCTTGCCGGTGGACAGGGCACACGTCTGGGCTTTGATAAGGCTAAGGGCATGTTCAATATCGGAAAGACAAAGGAGCTCTACATCTTTGAGCAGCTTGTCGCAAACCTCATGAAGGTTACAGATCAGACCGGCACATGGGTACCTCTGTATGTCATGACAAGCGAGATAAATGATGGCATGACAAGAGAGTTCTTTGCAGAGCATGACTATTTTGGATATAACAAGGACTATGTGAAGTTTTTCGTGCAGGAGATGGTTCCGGCAGTTGATTTTGACGGCAATCTGCTTATGAAATCTGAGGATTCACTTGCCATGTCACCAAACGGAAACGGTGGATGGTTCAAGTCGCTCATCAATGCAGGTCTTGACAAGGATTTGAAGGACAAGGGTGTTGAGTGGCTCAATGTATTTGCTGTAGACAATGTGCTTCAGCAGATTGCAGATCCTGTATTTGTAGGCGCTACAATCGAGTCCGGCTGTGTCAGCGGCTCTAAGGTGGTCAGAAAATGCGATCCATATGAGAGAGTAGGTGCTATGTGTCTTGAGAATGGCAAGCCTTCGATTGTCGAGTATTACGAGCTCACTCCTGAGATGGCAGAGGCAAAGAATGAGAATGGTTCATTGCAGTATGGCTTTGGTGTTATCTTAAACTATTTATTCCGTGTGGATAAGCTTATGGCTATCTCTAAGAAGAGCCTTCCGCTCCATGTGGTAGAGAAGAAGGTGCCTTACATTGATGAGAACGGCACAGAGCATAAGCCTGAGACTCCAAATGCATACAAGTTCGAGACACTCATCCTCGATATGGTATACATGATGGACAACAGCCTGCCATTTGAGGTAGACAGAGAGAAGGAGTTTGCACCTGTAAAGAATGCGTCAGGTACAGATTCTGTTGAGACAGCGAGAGCGCTCCTAGAGAAGAACGGAATTGAAATTTAATATATGATTTATGGTAACTGTTCATTGGCAGGGATGTATTGATATTCTGCAATTTCTATTTATCGCAGACTTAGAGGTGCATCTGCCGATGAGCAGTTATTTTATTTTTATCCAGTGTGTCGTAAAACCCCTTGCTTTAGCTATGGAGATATAAGGCACTTCCATCGAATTTACGTAAGTAATTGAAGATAGAACAGAATTAGCTTGTATTAGATATATAAATGTCGCATAATACAACTATGAATATTACATGTAAATCCAATAACAATGTAGTCTATTCTTGCAAATACCACGTTGTATGGTGTCCTAAGTATAGACGTAAAATTTTAACAAACGGAATAGATACCCGATTGAAGGAATTGCTTCTTGAATGTGCTGCAAATATTTCTGTAGACATCATGGAAATGGAAATCCTGCCGGACCATGTACATATACTCATGGAAGTAGACCCTCAGTTTGGTATTCACAAAGCAGTTAAATCATTAAAAGGATATACTTCAAAAGTTTTGAGAAGTGAATATCCATCATTAAAAACTAAAATACCATCGCTTTGGACAAACAGCTATTTTGTATCAACTGTTGGAGGTGCACCACTTGACGAAATCAAGCAGTATATCGAAAACCAGAAAACATCGCAAAGACAAAAGGACAAGTTAGGATAATGCAAAAAGGTGTTAAATTTAGAATCTATCCGAATAAGGAACAGCAAACTATCATCAATCAGACTTTAGGGTGTTGCAGATTAATCTACAACAAAGGTCTTGCTATGCGTAATGAAGCCTATCAGAATGGTAATAAAATCGGCTATTCACAGACTTCCACAATGCTGACAGAGTTAAAGAAACAAGATGATTTTGTATTTCTTAAAGTGGTAGATTCTATTGCTTTACAGCAATCTTTGCGTGACCTTGACAGAGGTTTTGTAAATTTTTTTCAGAAACGTGCAAGGCATCCACAGTTCAAGAGCAAACATAATCGGCATCAATCCTATAGAACAATAAACCAAGGAGATAATATCCGTATTGTTGGAAAGTATATCAAACTTCCTAAGTTGGGATATGTCAAAGTCCGCCAATCAATGGAAGTAGGTAAAATTAACAATGTAACCATTGAGCATACACCTACAGGTAAATACTTTGCAGTTTTAAACGTGGACTTTGAACCACAGCCAATGCTTAATCAAGGTGGCTCTATCGGCATTGATGTAGGAATTAAAGAGTTTTACTCTGACAGCAATAAAAATACGGTATCTAACCCCAAATATCTTGAAAAATCAATGCGTAAACTCATTCGTGAACAGCGTAAACTGTCACGTAAAGAAAAAGGTTCAAGTAATCGAAATAAACAGCGTATAAAAGTTGCTTTAGTCCATGAAAAGATTACAAATCAGAGAAATGATTTTTTACAGCAACAGTCTACTATGCTCATTCGTGAAAACCAAACAATCTGCATAGAGGATTTGAAAGTAAAAAACATGATGCGTAATCACAAATTAGCACAGCACATAGGCTCTGCGTCATGGTCTAAGTTCTTTGTTATGTTGTCCTACAAGGCAACATGGTATGGGAACGACATTGTAAAGATACCAACTATGTATCCAAGTAGCCAGACATGTTCCTGCTGTGGATATAAAAATCCACTGGTAAAGAATCTCGCAATCCGTAATTGGGAGTGTCCAAAATGCCAAACAAAACATGATAGAGACACCAACGCAAGTATTAACATACTGAATAAAGGACTGCAAATGCAGTCAACATAGTACATATAATACAATAGAACATTAGTAGTTCTATTGTCATGAACTGCACCGTAGGGCATACGGGAACAGTATAATCTAGCTTGTGGACACTGTGTAAGACATTGAGATACCGAATGGTATCAGCCAATGCAGTAGTGGTTGAAGCAAGAATCCCCCTGCTTTAGCTGTGGGGAATGTCAAGAAAAAATAAATAATCTCGTCACAAATTAAACACAGTTTGACAGTATACTTCTAATTGTAAACGAAAGGAGAAACTATTATGGATAACAACTATGGAAACATGAATGATACAAATAATGCGAACAATACAAACAATTTAAACAGTACAAACAATGTAAATTTCACCATGTCGGGAAATCCTTACAATCCGGATGAACCACAGAAGGCAGCACAGACTAATAATACATCTGCTGAGAACTATTCACAGAGCTACAATCCGTATTCACAGGCTTCAGCAGCAGGACAGGCATATGCATATCAGCAGGGCTACGCTTATCAGAATGGTCAGACACAGAATGCCCAATATCAGAATGCACAGTACCAAAAGGCTGCAGAGCCTAAAAAACAGAGAGCGCCTAGAAAGCCGGGTGCATTTGGACCATTTGCAGCAAAGACAGTAGCGGCAGCTCTTATTTTCGGACTCGTCGGTGGCGGCGTTTTCACAGGTGTAAGCTATGTTGGAACGAGAGCTATTTCAAATTCTTCTACTGCAAGCGCAAAGCTTTCCACTACAACATCAGGTGGGGCTAAGCAGACATCCTCAGGTGATGCAAAGGATCTGACAGATGTTTCATCTGTTGTCGATGAGGTTATGCCTAGCATCGTTGCTATCACAAATACAGGAACAGTCACCTACAACAGCTTTTTCGGAAAACAGTCACAGCAGTCACAGAGCTGCGGCTCAGGTATCATTGTGAGTGAGGATGATGATTATCTCTACATTGCTACAAACAACCATGTGGTAGCAGATTCAGAGGAGCTTACAGTGCAGTTTGATGATGATTCTGTGGTAAAGGCAGAAATCAGAGGAACAGATCCGGACGATGATCTTGCAGTTGTACGTGTAAAGAAATCAGACCTTGGAAAAGATACTTACTCAAATATCAAGATAGCGACAATTGGAGATTCTGACAATGTAGCTGTTGGAAGCCCGGCAATCGCTATAGGCAATGCACTCGGATACGGACAGTCTGTCACAACAGGTATAGTAAGTGCGCTTAACAGAACTGTCACTACACAGGATTCACAGACAGGCGAGACTGTTACCAACAACAAGCTCATCCAGACAGATGCAGCAATAAACCCTGGAAACAGTGGTGGAGCACTCTTAAATGAAAATGGCGAGGTTATCGGTATCAACTCTGTAAAGTACTCTTCAACTGAGGTTGAGGGTATCGGATATGCAATTCCTATGTCAGTTGCAAAGCCTATTATTGAGAGCCTTATTCAGAATGGTGAGTACACTAATGAGAATCAGGCATACCTTGGTATAAAGGGCGGCGATGTTTCATCTGAGATGGTAGCCTACGGCTTCCCACAGGGTGTCTATGTTGCATCTGTTTCATCTGGTTCAGGTGCCGCAAATGCCGGCTTACAGGAGGGAGATATCATCACTGCTGTTGACAGCACAAAGATTTCTTCTATGACAGAGTTGCAGTCTGCTTTAAAGAGCTATAAGGCCGGAGACAAGGTTACTCTTACTGTTGCACGTCAGAGTGGCAAACAGTATGAAGAGAGCAAGGTTGAAGTAACCCTAAGCTCCGCAAAGGATATTAAGAAGTAATTCCTGCGCGTTTTCTCCTCACCCCTGCGTCCATGCAGGGGTGTTTTTTGCTTTATAGGAAATTGCATTTCCTATAAAGTAAAAAACGTCCCTTACGCTGTGGCTGAAATGTTATTCAAATCAGTTCAAAGTACTAGACAAATTCTCTAAAATATTAGATAATGTATATAAATAATTTTACTTTTGCACCGCATAGGAATTCTTCAAAATTGATGGTTTATATGTAGATTTATCATAGTATACACATCGGTCTATGATTATGAGATATAATACACATTGAGCGGATGCAGCATAGGAGGTCGGCATGAAGAAGAAAAAAATAGTTATTGCACTCGGACATGATGCTCTTGGAACAACTCTTCCGGAGCAGCACGAGGCTACAAAGCATACAGCAAAGGCAGTTGCAGATTTTATCAGGGACGATTATGAGGTTGTTATCACACACAGCAACGGACCGCAGGTGGGCATGATTCACACCGCTATGTCTGAGTTTTGCAGGATTTATCCTGAGTATACAGCTACACCTACAGCAGTCTGCTCTGCAATGAGTCAGGGATATATAGGATATGATTTACAGAATGCTATCCGTACAGAGCTTCTTGGCAGAGGAATTTACAAGACCGTTTCTACAATACTTACACAGGTGGTTGTTGACCCATATGATGAGGCTTTTTATCATCCGACAAAGATCATCGGCCGTGTTATGACAGAGGCTGAGGCTGAGGAAGAGGAGAAGAAGGGCAACCATGTGACACAGGTTGAGGGAGGCTACAGAAGAGTTGTGGCAGCTCCAAAGCCTGTTGATATAGTGGAAAAGGATGCTATTAAGGCTCTTGTTGATGCGGATCAGGTTGTTATCGCATGCGGTGGCGGCGGAATTCCTGTTTTAGCACAGGATAATAAGCTTCAGGGCGCAAGCGCTGTTATCGAGAAGGATCTTGCAGCCGGAAAGCTTGCAGATACTCTTGATGCTGACAGACTTGTTATACTTACAAGCGTTGACAAGGTGTGCCTGAACTACGGCAAGGAGGATGAGAAGTCGCTTGATACCATGACTGTTGATGAGGCAAAGAAGTACCTTGCAGCAGGCGAGTTTGATGAGGGTACCATGGCTCCAAAGATTGAGGCGGCTATCGACTTTATCGGTGACTCTGCCATCCGTTCAGTGCTTATCACAAAGCTCAACAAAGAGGGCAAGACAGTTTCAGGTGGTATGGGCACTTTAATTACAAAGTAGAGCTTATTTGTTATAATTCACACATATCCCACACGTCTATATGCATTTTGCAGAGCAGATGTGTGGGATTCTAAATAAAAAGAGTAAGATAGAAGGTAACACAAAATGAGTGAGAAAAGGCTTCAAAAGAGAGATGAAATCTCAGATGAGTACAAATGGAAGCTTGAGGATATGTATGAGACAGATGAGCTGTGGGAGGCTGAGTGTGAAAAAGCGTCACAGCTTGCAGAAAAGCTCTCGGGCTTTAAGGGACATCTGGCAGACAGTGCAGCAACGCTGCTTGATTTTTTTAAGAAGCAGGATGAGTTGTCTTATTATTTGGAGCGTATAGTGGTCTATGCGAATGAGCGCTCACATCAGGACACTGCTGTGTCGAAATATCAGGCATATGTGTCAAAGGCAGAGACGCTGACTGTTCAGGCATCAGGTGCACTGGCATTTGCGAGTCCGGAGATTTTGCAGATAGATGATAAAAGGCTTGAGAGCTTTTACAGTGAGAGCAATGAGCTTATGCACTATAAGCGTGCGATTGATGAGATAATGCGTCAGAAAGCGCATACTTTATCGGCTGCAGAGGAGAATATCCTGGCGCAGTGCGGTGAGATGGCTGCAGCACCGGAGAATATATTCAGCATGTTCAACAACGCGGATATCAAATTCCCGTATATCACTGATGTCGAGGGAAATAAAATCCGTATCACGCACGGCAATTTCATAGATTTTTTAAGCAGCAAGGACAGAAGCCTGCGCAAGCAGGTGTTCCGTGGAGTATATGATTCGTACAAGAAGTGGAGCAATACTGTTTCCATGATGTACATCAGCAAGCTGAAAAATGACACTTTTTATGCAAGGGTAAGAAAATATGACAGCGCAAGGGCCATGTATTTATCCGATGGCGATATTCCTGAGAGTGTCTATGACAATCTGATTGAGACGGTTCACGCACATCTACCGGCTCTGCACAGGTACATGGCGCTTAGGAAAAAGCTTTTAGGTGTGGAGCATCTGCATATGTATGATTTGTTTGCACCGATTGTGGACAATGTACAGACCACCTACACCTATGATGAGGCAAAAAAGCTTGTGGCAAAGGCGCTTAAGCCTATGGGCGATGAGTATGTCAGCACACTTAAGGCTGGCATGGAGAGCGGCTGGATAGATGTATATGAGAATGAGAACAAGAGAAGCGGTGCGTATTCATGGGGCGCTTATGGCACACATCCGTATGTGCTTTTGAACTATGCCGACAATCTGGACAGTGTGTTTACGCTGGCTCATGAGATGGGACATGCGATGCATACATACTATTCAAATGAGCATCAGAGCATCACCTACGCGGGATACCTGATTTTTGTGGCAGAGGTTGCATCCACCTGCAATGAGTCGCTTCTAATGCACTATATGCTTGAGCATTGTGAGGATGAGAATGAGAGAAAATATCTCATGACACATTTTCTGGACGGCTTCAGGACGACACTTTTCAGGCAGGCGCAGTTTGCTGAGTTTGAGCATATAGCTCACCGGAAAATGCAAAAGGGCGAGCCGGTTACCAAGGATGTGCTAAATGAGCTATGGCATGAGCTGAATGTGCAGTACTACGGACCGGATATGCGCGTGGATGATGAGATATCATATGAGTGGATGCGCATACCGCATTTTTACACACCGTACTATGTATATCAGTACTCGACAGGCTATTCGGCAGCAGTTGCTTTTTCAAAAAAGATACTTGAGGAGGGAAAGCCTGCTGTGGATAAGTATATAGGAAATTTCCTGTGCGGTGGATGCTCGAAGAATCCAATCGAGCTGCTAAAGAGTGCCGGTGTCGATATGAGCACACCAAAGCCTGTGGATGATGCACTCAATGTATTTGAGGATTATCTGAAGCAGTTTGAGGCAGCAACTAAGTAAGGAGAAACATTTTTATGGAAAGAATTAAAAGCTTTACAATCAATCATAATATTCTTAAACCTGGATTTTATATTTCAAGAAAAGACGGAGAAATCGTCACATACGACCTTCGTACAAGAAAACCTAATGCAGGCGATTATATGTCCAATTCAGCTATGCACTCAGTGGAGCATATGTTTGCAACATGTGTGAGAAACTCTGAGATTGCAGATGATGTGGTATATTTTGGACCGATGGGCTGTCAGACAGGTTTCTACCTCGTAGTGAGGGATGTCGAGCCGGGGAAGGTTTTTGAAATCACCAAACAGGTCTTAAAGCAGATACTTGAGTATGATGGACCGGTATTTGGTGCATCAGCCATAGAGTGCGGACATTACGAGAATCTGTCACTTGACGAGGCAAAGAAGGAGTGCCGTGCATATCTTAAGGTGCTTGAGAGCCAGACAAATATGGAGTTTACTTATCCACAGTAAACAGGTATTAAGCTTTGACAGAAGTTGTATTGAGTACAGGAAAATCTGATGCTTACATGTGCGTATGACGCATCAGTCTTGGGTTCTCAGTGGTTCTGGATAGTTATATAAAAAGATACTATAATAGCAAGATAGCAGGAATGGAGAAATAAAATGACAATAGGTGTAATTGGTGCAATGCAGATGGAGGTCGATGACTTAAAGGCTCAGATGACAGACACACAGACAGAGGTTTATAGCGGAGTGGAGTTTGTTGAGGGCAAAATCGGTGATCAGTATGTTGTTGCGGCAAAATGCGGAATAGGAAAGGTATTTGCGGCAATATGTGCAGAGGCCATGATTTTAAAATATGATGTAGATATGATTGTCAATATCGGAGTGGCTGGTACTTTGACAAAGGACTTAAATGTGCTTGACGTGGCAGTAGCAACAAACGTGCTGCAGCACGATATGGATACATCGCCAATCGGAGACCCGAAGGGACTTCTCTCAGGCATCAACATGATTCTGCTTCCGGCAGATACAAAAATGGTGGAGCTTATGTGCTCATGCTTAGCTGACAGGAATATCCACTATAAAAAGGGTAATATCGCAACAGGAGACCAGTTTATTGCCACAAAGGAGCAGAAGGATTACATATCAAATACCTTTGATGCAATCGCAGCAGAGATGGAGGGAGGCAGCATCGGTCATGTGTGCTATGTGAACAAGGTGCCATTTGCCATTCTTCGCTCAATATCAGACGGCGACGGCGGCGAGACAGATTATCAGACCTTTGCGGAGAAGGCTGCGCATCAGTCGATTGAGGTAGTGCTTGAGTTCATCGGAAGAGCAGAAGAACTGAAATAGAGTTATTTCATTACTCATATTTTTTGGTAATGAGGAATAGTATATAGCATGAGTGAATACAGAGCATACATGCAAAATACAAAACTACATAATGGGACAAAACGAAAGAAACGCCGACACAGATTCCTTTTTGGAGTGCTGCTGTCGGCGCTTCTTATTACAGGCGCTTTATATGGCAGAGAGTATGACATATCGCAGCTGAAAAATATAGAGGTGATGGAGACACTTAGCAGTGCTGTGAGTCAGTTCGGGGACAGAAAGCTGCCTGTATATTCGGTTCAGACAACAGAAAAAAAGATAGCCCTCTCATTTGACTGTGCCTGGGGAGCAGAGGATTTTGACGGTATGATGGAGACACTTGACAAGCACAACGTAAAGGCTACATTTTTTATGACCGGAGGGTTTGTGAGTGATAATCCTGAATGTGTAAAGACGCTGGTTGAAAAAGGGCATGAGCCCGGAAATCACAGTGAGCACCACTATGATATGGCAACAATCACGGCAGGCGAGATGAAGACGGAGATAATGGATGTGCACAAAAAGGTCAAGGAGCTGACCGGAAAGGATATGAAGGTTTTCAGACCGCCATACGGCTCGTACAACAATGAGCTGATCGACACAGTGTATGGCTGTGACTATTATCCAATCCAGTGGGATGTGGATTCGCTCGACTGGAAAAACTATGGTGTGCAAAATGTCATAGATACTGTGTGCAATCATAAAAGCTTAGATTGCGGCTCAATAATACTCTGCCATCTTGGAGCTAAGTACACCTCGCAGGCACTCGATGAGATGCTTACAAAGCTGCAGGGCATGGGCTATGAGATAGTTCCGGTATCAAAGCTTATTATGACAGAAGGCTATCATATGGATGCAAATGGTATGCAGATCAAGGACTGATCGATTTTTAAATTAATATTTTAGTCAATATTTTAGCCCCTTACGATATTGTTATTTACAGACAAGTGTGATAAACTAAAACTATATTTTAAAGAAGCTGTGAGACAGCTATGGGGGTAAATTATATGACAGATACAGGTTTTTTAGTAGCATTCTTTATAGTTATATTTTTAGTTATCATCTTCGCACTTGTCGCTGTGATAGGGGCTGTTACAAGTGCTGTTGCAGGTATCAATGATGATGAGGATGAGACAGAGGAAGAGGGCATCTGAAGCTGCAATAAATAAAAAATCTTAAAAGAGATTAAAAGACATTTAAGGACATCGAATTATATTAATCGTATAATTGGGTGTCTTTTTATTGTCAAAATCTCTTAAAAAAGTATAAACCAATTGAGTTGCAATCCGACACATTGTATAATAAAAGTATAACAGCGAATTAAATTTATTGTGAAAATCGCAGTAATCACATTGTCTATCAAACTAAGGCAGGACATTATCAAAGAAAAGAAGAAGGAGGGGTCAGATGATATCAAGATATAGTGTAAAAAAGCCTTTTACTGTACTTGTAGGAGTACTGCTGGTAATAGTGCTCGGTGTTGTATCGCTTGGCAGGATGACGACAGATCTGCTGCCGGATATGAGCTTTCAGTATGCACTTATCGTGACAACAGATATGGGAGCAAGTCCACAGGAGGTGGAGAGCGATGTCACCGCGCCGCTTGAAGCAGCTATGGCAACTACGTCCAATATCAAAAACGTAAGCTCAATGTCATATAACAGCTATTCTCTGGTGACATGCGAGTATGAGCAGAATGCCAACATGGATTCTGTAGTGATAGAGATGCAGCAGAAAATAGATCAGGTCAAGGCTGGCTGGAAGGATGGAGTGGGTACTCCGACCATTATGAAGATAAATCCGGACATGCTTCCAATCATGATGACTGCTGTGGATATGGATGGGAAAAGCAAGTCGGAAATCACAGACTTTGTGGAAAACACACTAAAGCCTGCAATTGAGAGTACAGAGGGAGTCGCATCAGTGACTGCGACAGGTGAGCTCACCGAGCAGATACAGGTCACGATGAATCAGGCCAAGATAGATGCGCTCAATGAGAAAATAAATAATGCCGTTTCAAAGAAATTTGACGATGCAAAAAGTCAGATGGATGATGCAAGCGCAAAGATAGAGAGCGGACAAAACGCAATCTCATCTGCATCGGATCAGATGAGCGCGGGAGTGGATACGCTAAAGGAACAAAAGGCAAAGCTTGCAGAGCAGAAGACTCAGCTAGAGAGTACTCTTGCAAGCTTAAATGAGCAGAAGAGCCAGCTTGAAACAATTCAGTCAGCTCTTTCAGACTTCATGAATAGTGATACATATACAAAGACAATTCCGTCACTCAAAGAGGGCGCAAATGTACCGGGTGAAGCGGGCACAGCACTCAAAGCGCAGCTTGAGCAGGTTGATAAGCAGATTGCAACACAGTTTTCAGGACTCTCGGCGCTTGGAATCACCGTAAACACAGCAGATGATCTGCCTGCGGCAGCGTCAGCGATAGCACAGACTCTCATTCAGGTGAATACAGGTATAGAGCAGTGCCAAAGTGGGCTTGACCAGATAGCACAAGGAGAGACAGCACTTTTAGATGCCTATGATAATCTAAACAGTCAGGCAGCCATCAGCTCTATAAGTATAGGACAGCAGTCGGCACAGCTTGCAACAGCAGCGGCATCTCTTGACAGCTCAAAGAAGGAGCTTGAAAAGAGTAAGGATGATGCACTTGACAAGTCAAACTTAAATGCAGTTTTAACAATCGACTCGCTCTCGCAGCTGCTCGTCGCTCAGAATTTTGATATGCCTGCAGGCTATGTAAATGATTCAAATGGCACGCAGTACATAGTACAGGTGGGAGATGAAATAAAATCAATTGATGATTTAACAAATCTAGTGCTTATGGATATGAAGCTTGATGGAATAGCTCCTATTCATGTCGGTGATGTGGCAGATGTTGAGATGACTGACAACTCGGATGAGACATATGCGATAGTCAACGGTAATCCCGGAATAATGCTCTCCATGGAGAAGCAGACCGGCTACTCTACAGGAGACGTCACAGACCGTCTTTTAGACAAGCTTGATTCGCTGGAAAAGGAAAATGACGGATTACACACCACAGTGCTCATGAATCAGGGCGTATACATCGACATGGTTGTAAAAAGTGTGATGCAGAATATGATAGTGGGAGCAATACTTGCCATTTTCGTACTGCTTTTGTTCTTAAAGGATATAAAGCCAACACTTGTTATCGCAGCATCTATACCGCTATCGGTTGTTGTGGCAGTGGTGCTTATGTATTTTACGGATATCACCTTAAATATCATTTCAATGTCGGGACTTGTGCTTGGAATAGGAATGCTGGTGGATAATTCAATTGTAGTAATCGAGAATATCTACAGATTAAGGGGAGAGGGATATTCGGTAAAGAAGGCGGCTGTTGAGGGTGCAAATCAGGTGGCAGGAGCCATTTTTGCCTCTACACTTACCACGGTAAGTGTGTACGCGCCAATCATTTTTACTGATGGAATCACGAGACAGCTCTTTGTAGACCTGGCACTTACGGTAGCGTTTACTCTTATGGCATCTCTTGTAGTGGCACTCACATTTGTACCGGCAATTGCTTCAGGCATGCTCAAAAAGACGAAGGATATAAAGCATCCATGGTTTGACCGTTTTAAGGATTGGTATGGAAATGTGCTCGGCACATGTCTTAGATTTAAGCCGGTGGTATTTATTGCGGCAGTATTGCTTTTAGTCGGCAGTGGCGCACTTTGCATGTCAAGGGGAATGACATTTATGGATATGGACATGGAGTCAAATCAGATTTCACTTACCATAGAGGCAAAGGATGACGAAAAGCTTGACTTCAAGCAGCTTACAGAGCTGTCTGATAAGGTCATGGACAAAATCTCTGATATAAATGGAATAGACACAATAGGAGCTACAGCAGGCGGCAGCTCGACCATGAACCTGATGAGCTCAGGAAGCGACAGCGTGAGCATGTATATATTGCTTGATGAGAAGTCGGATGTTTCATCGGATAAGGTAATAGATGAAATTGAAAAACGCACAAAGAATCTGGACTGCAAGGTAACAGCATCTTCGCAGGCTATGGACTCATCAGAGTTTTTCGGAAGTGGTCTCTCTGTCAGGATTAAGGGTAATGATATAGACAAGCTGCAGAAGCTTGCAGGTGATGTGGCAGATATCCTTAAGGACACAAAGGGCGTGACAGATATAGATGACGGTCTTGGAGATACAATCAATGAGCTTAAGATAACTGTGGATAAGGAAAAAGCAGCAAAGTATGGCTATACGGTGGCTCAGGTATACCAGCTCGTATCCGGTGAGATATCATCTCAAAAGAGCGCAACAACCATTACGACTGACATAAAGGACTATGAGGTATACTTACAATCCGCAGAGCAGTCTGATGTGACTGTGGACGACATCAAAAACCTTACATTTACCTATAAGGATAATGATGGCAGTGAAAAGGAGATTCCGCTCAGTGATATCTGCACTATTTCGCAGGAACAGACACTAAGTACCATTCATCGAGATGCTCAGACAAGATATATTACAGTATCAGGTGCGGTTGATGAAAACCATAATGTAACATTACTAAGCAATAAAATTAAATCGAAAATTAATAAACTTAGCATTCCTGATGGCTATTCAATAGACATGGAGGGCGAGGATGAGACAATAAATGAGTCAATGAGTCAGCTTGTACTTATGCTTGTGCTTGCAGTGATATTTATCTATCTTATCATGGTGGCGCAGTTCCAGTCATTGCTTTCACCGTTTATTATCATGTTCTGTATACCTCTTGCGTTTACAGGAGGCTTTATAGCTCTTTTCATCACGGGAAATGAGCTCGGAATCATATCAATGCTTGGCTTTATCATGCTGGCAGGCCTCATTGTAAATAATGGAATCGTGCTCATTGATTACATCAATCAGGCCAGGAGAGAGGGCATGAGCAAGCATGAGGCAATCATAGACGCAGGCCGTACAAGGCTTCGTCCAATACTGATGACAGCGATGACCACCATACTTGCAATGTTTACATCGGCGATAGGTATCGGAGATGGCTCAGATATGATTAGGCCGATGGCAATTGCAATAATAGGAGGTCTCGTATACGGAACCATCCTTACGCTTATAGTAATTCCATGTATCTATGATGCGTTCAACAGAGAGAAGAGCATGGTAGAGGAAGAACTGTAGCAAGGTAGAAGAAAAAAGCTGGAAATATAGAGAGTTGGAGGATTTTTACATGGCAAAGTATATTATGGCATTAGATGCGGGCACGACCAGCAACAGATGTATACTTTTCAATGAGAAGGGCGAGATGTGCAGTGTGGCACAGAAGGAATTTACGCAGTTTTTTCCAAAGCCGGGCTGGGTGGAGCATGATGCAGAGGAAATCTGGGCCACACAGCTTGAGGTGGCAAAGGAGGCAATGGCTAATATTCAGGCTACGGCAGCCGACATATGTGCGATAGGCATTACTAACCAGAGAGAGACCACAATTGTATGGGACAAAAATACAGGTGAGCCGGTTTATCACGCGATAGTATGGCAGTGCAGACGCACGGCAGAGTATGCGGATTCATTGAAGGAAAAGGGGCTTACCGATACCTTCAGAAAAAAGACAGGGCTTGTGATAGATGCTTATTTTTCGGCAACTAAGCTCAAGTGGCTCCTTGACAATGTGCCGGGAGCGAGGGAGAGAGCCGAAAGAGGCGAGCTTTTGTTTGGAACAGTCGAGACATGGCTTATATGGAAGCTCACTCAGGGACAGGTGCATGTCACGGATTATTCCAATGCTTCAAGAACCATGATGTTTAATATCAATACCTTAAAGTGGGATGATGAGATACTTAAGGAGCTTGATATACCAAAGAGCATGCTTCCAAAGCCAATGCCGTCAAGCTGTGTATATGGTGAGGTGAATCCTGTGTTTTTCGGGGGTCCGATTCCTATCGCGGGAGCGGCAGGAGACCAGCAGGCTGCGCTTTTTGGCCAGACCTGCTTTAGGGCAGGGGAAGCCAAAAATACATACGGTACCGGTTGCTTCCTTCTCATGAACACAGGTGAGATGCCTGTTTCGTCAAAGAACGGACTTGTTACCACTATAGCCTGGGGCATAGACGGCAGGGTGGTATATGCGCTGGAGGGATCAATATTTGTGGCAGGAGCCTCTATCCAGTGGCTACGCGATGAGATGAAATTTATCGATTCCTCAACAGATTCAGAATACATGGCGAGAAAGGTAAAAGACACAAACGGCTGCTACGTGGTGCCGGCATTTACAGGGCTTGGAGCACCGTACTGGGACCAGTATGCCAGAGGAACCATTGTGGGGCTTACGAGAGGTGTAAACAAGTATCATGTCATAAGGGCAACTCTGGAATCAATGGCATTTCAGGTAAATGATGTGCTTGAGGCAATGAAGGCTGATTCGGGCATCAATCTCACATCACTTAAGGTGGACGGCGGCGCCAGTGCCAATAATCTGCTCATGCAGATGCAGGCTGATATCAGCAATGCACCGGTCAACAGGCCTGTGTGCGTGGAGACAACAGCCATGGGCGCAGCGTACCTCGCAGGGCTTGCAGTGGGCTACTGGGAAAGTATGGATGATATAAAGAGAAACTGGTCTATTGACCGTGTGTTTGAGCCAGAGATAGCGGCTGATTTGAGAGAAAAGAAGCTTAAAATGTGGAAAAAGGCTGTCGCCTGCGCATTTAACTGGGCGAAGGATGAATAATAGCTGATGCTTGCATTGTTTTAAATGAGCTTAGTGATACAGCAAGTAAATAATGTATGGAAATTGGTAGGAGAAAATAACATGTATGATGTAGTAATTATAGGAGCGGGAGTATCGGGAAGCGCCTGTGCCAGAGAGCTTTCGAAATATAACCTGTCCATTTGTGTGGTGGAAAAGGAGGAGGACGTGTGCTGTGGCACTTCAAAGGCAAACAGTGCTATTGTCCATTCCGGAATTGATTGTAAGACCGGTACACTTATGGCACAGATGAATCTCCGTGGAAATGAGATGATGGATGAGCTTTCGAAGAAGCTTGATTTTGAGTTTAGAAGAAACGGCTCACTGATAGTGTGCTTTAGCGATGACGATATGCCAAGGCTTAATGAGCTTTATAATCAGGGGATTGCAAACGGGGTACCGGGACTTAAAATTCTTGATGCAGGCGAAGCGCATGAGATGGAGCCGAATCTGTCTGATGAAGTTGTGGCAGCTATTTACTGCCCGACAGGAGGCATTGTATGTCCGTTTGGCATGAATATCGCATTTGCTGAGAATGCGGCAGCAAACGGTGTGGAGTTTTTATTTAACACCGAGGTGAAGGCGATACAAAAGGAGCAGACAGGCTATATTCTCATCACTCAAAATGGCGAAATTCATGCACGCTGCGTTGTAAATGCAGCCGGTGTATATGCTGACGTGTTCCACAACATGGTAAGTGAAAACAAAATACATATCACACCAAGGCGCGGAGAGTACGAGCTTTTAGACAGGGCTGCGGGAGGTATCGTTGACAAGACTATTTTCCAGCTCCCAGGCAAATACGGCAAAGGCGTGCTTGTAACCCCGACAGTACACGGAAATATATTAATCGGACCTACAGCAGTTGACCATGAGGACAAGGATGGTACAAATACAACGAGAGCAGGCTTAGAGCATGTTGTGACATCCGGCACACGTTCGGTGCCGTCACTTCCTATGCGTCAGGTCATAACATCGTTTGCGGGAAACCGTGCACATGAGGACGGACATGAGTTTATCATCGAGGAGCTTTCTGACGCACCGTATTTTGTTGACTGCGCAGGTATAGAGTCACCGGGCTTATCAAGTGCGCCGGCTATCGGTGAGAGAGTGGCAGCAATAGTTGAGGGGCTTTTTAATCCTTCTAAAAAAGCGGACTTCATTGAGACAAGAAAAGGTATTTTAAATCCAAAGAAGCTTTCAGAGGATGAGTATAAAAAGCTGATAAAAGAAAAGCCTGAGTATGGCAATATAATCTGCCGCTGTGAGATGATTACGGAGGGCGAGATAATGGATGCGGTAAACAGACCGCTGGGCGCAAAGTCACTTGATGGTGTGAAGAGACGCACCAGAGCCGGAATGGGCAGATGTCAGGCGGGCTTTTGTTCTCCGAGAACTATGGAGATTATCGCCAGGGAGAGAGGCATTTCGCAGCTTGACATCACTAAAAGCGGTGGAAAGTCAAAGATAGTTGTTGGAATGAGCAAGAATCGCGGATAGTCTGTCTTACTACAAAGAGACAGGTAACGATAGATTGATATTGTATTAATATCAGATTAACATAGGGGGACAATATGGAATTTTACGATATTGTGATAGTAGGAGGCGGCCCGGCAGGTCTTGCGGCAGCAGCTTCCGCTAAGAAAAATAAAATAGATAAAATACTTATACTGGAGAGAGACTGTGAGCTTGGCGGTATATTAAATCAGTGTATACACAACGGCTTTGGCCTGCACACCTTTAAGGAGGAGCTCACAGGCCCTGAATATGCCGGAAGATTTATCAAAGAGGTCAAAGAGCTTGGCATAGAGTACAGGCTCAATACGATGGTCATGGACATCTCGACAGGTGACGAGTTTGAAAATGTGGCAGATGACAGGCATGATGTAAAGATAAAAGATGAGGCAAACGATAAAATAGTTACAGCTATGAACCGCACAGACGGACTTTTTCATATCGCCGCAAAGACCGTAATACTTGCGATGGGCTGCAGGGAGAGAGCAAGGGGTGCTCTTAACATACCCGGCTACAGACCGGCAGGAATTTTCTCAGCGGGCACAGCTCAGAGACTGGTGAATATAGAGGGCTACATGCCGGGACGAAAGGTAGTAATACTCGGTTCAGGAGATATCGGTCTTATCATGGCCAGGAGAATGACCTTGGAGGGGGCCAAGGTGCAGGTGGTTGCAGAGCTCATGCCGTATTCAGGAGGCTTGAAGCGTAATATCGTGCAGTGCCTTGATGATTTTAAAATCCCGCTTAAGCTCAGTCACACAGTGGTTGATATAAAGGGCAGGGAGCGTGTGGAGGGCATCACTCTCGCACAGGTGGACGAGCATAACAAGCCTATTGAGGGAACAGAGGAGTTTTACGAGTGCGACACGCTTTTACTCTCATGCGGACTCATTCCGGAAAATGAGATTTCAAAAACAGCCGGTGTAGAGCTCAATCCGGTAACAAGCGGACCGGTCGTAAACGAAAGCCTTGAGACAAATGTGTCCGGTGTATTTGCCTGCGGGAATGTGCTTCATGTGCATGACCTCGTGGATTACGTGTCAGAGGAAGCGACAGCAGCAGGCCGTCATGCCGCAGAATATGTGAAAAATGGCGGTGATAAGAGTTGCGATGGCAAAGAAATATCGATAACCGCTACAGGCGGAGTACGATATACTGTCCCAAGCACTATAAATACTGCACAAATGGATGATACTGTGACGGTAAGGTTTCGAGTGGGAGCCGTGTATAAGAATTGCTATATTGCAGTATATCTGGATGATAAACAGCTGCAGCACCGTAAGCGTCCTGTTATGGCGCCGGGTGAGATGGAGCAGGTAGTGCTTAAGAAGAAGGAACTCATTGAAACAGACAATCCCCGCACAATTACGATAAAGATTGAGGAGGCATAGTATCATGGAAGAAAGAAATTTGACATGTATAGGCTGCCCTCTGGGATGTGCCCTTAAGGTGACAATAGATGGAGAAAATGTCACAGTAACCGGAAATACCTGCAAGCGCGGAGCAGACTACGGAGCAAAGGAAGTGACGCATCCGACACGAATTGTGACAAGTACAGTCTGTGTGAAAAATGGCACAATACCGATGGTATCCGTAAAGACGGCACAGGATATTCCAAAGGAAAAGATAATGGATGTGATGGAGTGTATAAACCAAATCACGGTAGAGGCACCGGTGCATATAGGTGATGTACTGCTAAGCGATGTTGCAGCAACCGGTGTGGATATAGTCGCAACCAAGAATGTTGTGCAAAAATCATATTGACAAATCACCCAATGCACTTTAATATTGTAGAAAGAAACAGGCAAAATATTTAAAGGCATAAGAAAGAGGAGTACATGACGAAAGCTTTCAGAGAGAGCATCCGGTCCGTAAGATGGTGATACATTTTGGGCAGGCTGAAAGGTGCTTAAGACAGAAATCATGGAAGGTAGCTTTTGAGCCGAAGAACCCAGAAAGTTAAATCTATATATAACGAGATTTGACATAAGTTCTTCCGATTCGTCCACGTTACAGGACAAGAGGCATTCGAGCGTATATGTCATATATTTTAGTGTATATGTCGCTCTGATGTAAACGAAGGTGGTACAGCGCTAATTCGCCCTTCCGGTCAGTGATCGGGAGGGCTTTTTTTGTAGACTGAGATGTGCACATATAGCGCAATTTTATTATTTGCCGCTATGCTATTTCTGTCGTGGCATGGACCAAGACCGGCAGATTGCGCATGCAATCTAATCGGTCGCCAGATGAAAAGAAGAACAGCAAAAGCTCACAGCCTGAATTATCAGGCCGCGCATTATGTATGGAATTATGTGATTTATGGAGCTGCCTAGAGACTGTTAAAATTATGTACACAGCCCAGCAACGCACGCACATGGACGTGCGGGCGAGGCGTTAGCGCCATGGACGGCGCTAAAAGCCGGTTGCGTCATGGTCTAAGCAATCCTTAATCATAATTTTTACAGTGTCTTGGCAACGTAATCATGAACATAATTCCATACATAATGCGCGACCTGACACAACAAAGCCCCCAAAGCTTTTGCGTCATTCATATAAAAGGAGGAAAACATGAGCAAAGAACTAAACAAAACCTACGATCCAAAGGACATCGAGGACCGTCTTTACAAAAAGTGGGAAGACAATGGCTACTTCCATGCTGAGGTAGACCGCAGCAAAAAACCATTCACAATCGTGATGCCACCACCAAACATCACAGGACAGCTGCACATGGGACATGCCCTTGACAACACCATGCAGGATATCCTTATCAGATACAAGAGAATGCAGGGCTACAATGCACTCTGGCAGCCGGGAACAGACCACGCATCCATCGCAACAGAGGTAAAGGTCATCCAGGCACTTAAGGAGCAGGGAATCAACAAGGCAGACCTTACAAGAGAAGAGTTCCTCGAGAAATGCTGGGACTGGAGAAAAGAGTACGGTGGACGTATTGTAAAGCAGCTTCGTAAGCTTGGATCATCAGCAGACTGGCAGCGTGAGAGATTTACCATGGATGAGGGATGCTCACACGCAGTACAGGAGGTATTTACAAAGCTTTATAAGAAGGGCTGGATTTATAAGGGCTCAAGAATCGTAAACTGGTGTCCGGTATGTAAGACATCCATTTCAGATGCAGAGGTAGAGCATGAGGAGCAGGACGGCTTCTTTTGGCACATCAACTATCCTGTAGTTGGCGAGGAAGGCAGATTCGTAGAGATAGCAACAACACGTCCGGAGACACTTTTCGGAGATACAGCCGTAGCTGTAAACCCTGATGATGAGCGTTATCAGGATATCATCGGAAAGACATTGAAGCTTCCATGCACAGACAGAGAGATTCCTGTAATCGCAGATTCATACGTAGATAAAGAATTTGGAACAGGCTGTGTAAAGATTACACCTGCGCACGATCCTAACGATTTTGAGGTAGGAAAACGCCACAGCTTAGAGGAAATCGTTGTAATCAATGATGATGCCACAATGAATGAAAAGGCCGGAAAATATGCCGGAATGGACAGATACGAGTGTAGAAAGGCACTGGTTGAGGACCTTAAGGAGCAGGGCCTTTTAGTAAAGGTTGTACCACATTCACACAATGTAGGTGTGCATGACCGCTGTCACACAACAGTTGAGCCAATGATCAAGCAGCAGTGGTTCGTCAAGATGGACGAGATGATCAAGCCTGCAGTTGAGGGAGTAAAGAACGGAGAAATCAAGCTCCTTCCTTCAAGAATGGACAAGACATACTTCAACTGGACAGATAATATCCGAGACTGGTGTATCAGCCGTCAGCTCTGGTGGGGACACAGAATACCTGCATGGTACTGTGATGACTGTGGTGAGATGGTAGTTTCAATAGAAAAGCCTGGCAAATGTCCTAAGTGTGGCAAGGAGCACTGGACACAGGATCCTGATACACTTGATACATGGTTCTCATCAGCGCTCTGGCCATTCTCAACACTCGGCTGGCCTGAAAAGACAGAGGATCTTGACTATTTCTATCCAAACGATGTGCTCGTAACAGGCTACGATATCATTTTCTTCTGGGTAATCAGAATGATTTTCTCAGGCTATGAGCAGATGGGCAAGGCACCATTCCACACAGTGCTTTTCCATGGACTCGTAAGAGATTCTCAGGGCCGCAAGATGAGTAAATCACTCGGAAACGGAATTGATCCGCTTGAGGTTATCGACAAGTATGGTGCAGATGCGCTTCGTCTGACACTTATCACAGGAAATGCACCGGGAAATGATATGCGTTTCTACTGGGAGAGAGTTGAGGCTTCAAGAAACTTCGCCAACAAGGTATGGAATGCATCTAGATTTATCATGATGAACCTTGAAGGTGTAGAGCTTAGAGAGCCAAAGCTTGATGAGCTTCATGCAGCAGACAAGTGGATTCTTTCAAGGGTAAATACTCTCGCAAAGGATGCCACAGAAAACATGGACAAGTTCGAGCTTGGAATCGCAGTACAAAAGGTATACGACTTCATCTGGGACGAGTTCTGTGACTGGTATATCGAGATTGCAAAGGTTCGTACCTACAAGAAGGATGAAAACCCAGAGTCAGCAAATGCAGCACTCTGGACACTTAAGACAGTACTTGTAAATGCACTGAAGCTCCTTCATCCATATATGCCGTTTATCACAGAGGAAATATTCTGCACACTTCAGTCAGACGAGGAGACTATCATGCTCTCTAAATGGCCTGAGTACAAGGAAGAGTGGAATTTCCCGGCTGAGGAAGCAGCAATCGAGCACTGCAAGGACCTCGTAAAGGGTATCAGAAATGTCCGTACACAGATGGATGTTCCACCTTCAAGAAAGGCAAAGCTTTTCATCACAAGTGATGATGAGGCAGTCAGAAAGGTATTCGAGGACAACAAGGAGGTATATGTAAATCTTGCATTTACCAGCGAGATTGCAGTACAGCAGGGCAAGGCCGGTATTGGAGATGACGCTGTATCAGTAGTGATACCTGATGCGGTTGCATACCTGCCTCTTGAGGACCTTGTTGATTTCGAGAAGGAAAAGGAAAGACTCAATAAAGAAAAGGATAAGCTTACAAAGGAGCTTGCGCGCTCAAGGGGCATGCTCTCAAATGAGAAATTCTTAAACAATGCAAAGCCTGAAAAGGTTCAGGAGGAAAAGGACAAGCTTGCAAAGTATGAGCAGATGATGGCTCAGGTAGAGGAACGTCTGGCTCAGTTTAAATAATTAAATACAGATTATATTTTGTGAACACTGTTTTCCTGGGACAAGGATGCAAAGGAGGCCGTCCACAATGCGGTGGTTCTTGAATAGAATAGAACAAAGAAAGAATACGGAGATAAAACAGAAAGGAATAAACAATGAATGTGAATCCTATAACAAGATTGGATTATCCGGATCCGGACGTGATCCGCGTAGAAGACACCTATTATATGGTCTCTACAACCATGCACTTTATGCCGGGCTGTGAGATTCTGCAGTCTTTTGATCTGGTGCACTGGGAGCATGTGACTTATGTCTATGAGACGTTGGATCATACGGATGCGCAGCAACTGAAAAGCGGTCAGAATATTTACGGACAGGGCATGTGGGCAGCTTCCCTGCGCTATCATGAAGGCCGATTTTATATCTGCTTTGTGGCAAATGATACCCGTAAGACTTATTTGTATACTTCGGAAAAAATAGATGGTCCATGGAAAAAGCAGCTGATAGAAGGCTTTTATCATGATGGCTCTTTATTATTTGATGAGGATGGCAGAAACTATATTGTATATGGAAATGATGAAATCTGGATTACAGAATTGAATGAAGATTTGACTGCACCAAAGAAGGACGGATTACATCGTCTTTTAGTCAGTGATCATAAGAACCCGGAGCTAGGCTATGAGGGTTCTCATATTCAAAAAATAAACGGCTATTATTATATTTTTCTGGTTCATTCCCTGAGAGACCGCTGGATGCGGACGGAAGCATGCTTTTACAGTGATTCTCTGGAAGGAGAATTCACGGGTGGAGATGTACTTTGTGATGATCGAGGATATTGTGGACAGGGCGTGGCACAGGGAGGAATAGTGGATACGCCGGATGGAAAGTGGTATGCAATGCTGTTTCAGGATTCCGGAGCAGTTGGACGGATTCCTATTCTGCTTCCGGTTACCTGGAAGGATCATTTTCCGGTTTTTGGACAGAACGGACATGTGCCGGAAGAAATAGAGGTTCACAGTACCAGACCAGGATATATTTATCAGCCATTAGTGGGAAGTGATGATTTCTGTAATGGGCTGCTTCCGCGCTGGCAGTTTAATCATGATCCAGATCCACGGTACTATCATCTGGATGCATTGCAGGGAACCTATACAATTACAACACGGGAAGTTTGTACAGAGCTTACACAGGCAGTAAATACGCTTACGCAAAGGATGAGTTATCCGTCCTGCGCAGCTGAGGTTACTGTTGATGCTTCTGCATTGAAAGAGGGCGATGTCGCAGGTTTGTGTGCGTTTCAGAGCTGTTATGCTGCAGTTGGCATTACAAAACATCATGGAAAATATGAAGTCCTTATGCTGGATAAAAAAGAAGATGGTATATTGGATATGACGGAAGGAACTGTTGTTGAATCACACCAGATTGATTTTCGTCTTGAAGCAGATTTCTGTAACATGAAGGATGAAGCACGCTGCTATTACCGGGTAAATAAGGGAGACTGGCTACCCATCGGAACCGTGCATAAGCTGTACTTCAAACTGGATCATTTTACTGGTTGCCGGTTTGGTCTGTTCTGCTATGCGGCAGAGGAAACAGGAGGAAGTGCCTGCTTCCGGGATTTTAAGTATTATGATGTTGATGAAATCTCATAAAGATAGAACTGCATAAAATAAGTGTCGGAATTTACTCAAATTTCGTAAAAGATTCAGATTGTAGAAAAATCCGGGCATAGTATCAATAGAATGATATTGCCCGGATTTTTTATATTTAGTGGCTTTTCTTAAAATTCTAATGATGATATAATGAGTGAAACTGAGAATAATGCATAAATGCATTTATTAAAGAAATAGCAGGATAGTTATTCTTTAGCAGGAACAAAAAGGCCAATATATAGTGAGGAAAAAATATGGATGATACCGGTATAAAGAGAGAGCCAGTTATCAGAATAAGCAGCGACAGTATGGAGGCATTTATCATGCTGCCTACTGTTGAAGAAGAATACCACTATACAGTGGATGAGGTGCTTGAAGCTGTAAATCGCAATGGTGTGATATACGGCATCAATTTCGAGATCATTTCAGATATGATAGAAAATAGACTTATGGACAGGGAAGTGCTTTTTGCAAAGGGAAAGCCGGCTGTTGACGGGGCTGATGGATACTTTGATTTTTACTTCGACAGTGACTTGAACCACCGCCCAACGGTTAAGAGTGATGGCTCAGTGGATTACTGGAGTGTACACTCGGTTGAGGTGGTCAAAAAAGGCCAGACGATTGCAAACTATTGTGAGCCTGTTGCAGGTGAGGATGGTATTGATGTGCTTGGCAGGGTAATTGCCGCAAAGAAAGGCAAGGGACTGCCACCGCTTGTGGGGCGTGGCTTTGACAAATCTGTCGATGGACTTACATATACAGCTGCTATCGATGGCAAAATTGAAAGGCACAAGAATCGAATTATTATTCTTCCTATTCTTGAAATAAACGGTGATGTGGATGTGGGAACAGGAAATATAGATTTTGTCGGGGACGTGGTCATACATGGCAGTGTGAAGACCGGAGCCAGAATAAGGGCTGCAAAGTCCATCACGATAGATGGTGTTTGCGAGGGCTGTGTGCTTGAGGCCGGCAATGACCTGATTCTAAGGAATGGCATGATTGGTATGGGAAAGGCCCGGATTATTGTAAAAGGCAATCTGTTTGCCAAGTTCATGGAGTATACCGATGTGGAGGTAGATGGCTTTGTGGAGGCTGATTCTGCAATCAACTGCAATGTGGTCAGCAATGATAAGGTAATCTTCAATGGTGGACATGCAAGCATAGTCGGTGGAAAAGTATATGGCTGTGCAGGCATTGAGGTGCAAAACCTGGGTAATGATGCCTTTATCAAGACTGAGGTGCATGTGGGCGTGCATAAAAAGATTAAGATAAAGATAGCAGAGCTTGAAAAGCTTGTCACTCAAAAGCAGATGCTTCTCGACAATATAAAAGCCGGCATAAAGCAGATAGAACAGATGATGGGCAGTGCCGTTGACGGTATGAATCTTGAGGAAAAGAAGCTTGCGCTTGTCAGGGCAAAAATTGAGAAAACAGCAGAGCTTACCGAAGATAAGGAGGAGCTGGAGCGGCTTAAGAGCATAGTGGAGCGCTCGACAGACGCGACAGTACAGGTTTTGGAGCACGTATATCCAAATGTCGAGGTGTGTATCAACAACTCAAAGCTCGTCACCAAGGAGAAATTCGACAAGATTGAGTTCAAGGAGAAAGACAAGGCAGTCGTGATGCTGTCGATGAAATAAAAAAATTGCGATATTTTTATTAAATCTTAATGGAAATATACTTGCATAAAGGGGTTACTTTATTATAATATATAGTGACCCTTTTTTGATGGGATTATTTAGCAGGTAATTATGGAGGCAGGATTATGATAAATTTTGATGAAGAAATAAAGAACTATGAGCCAAGTCTAGAGATAGAGGAGGCTGAATCTGCGATTTACAGCCACGATCTGACAGATGTCACAGATATCATTGCACAGTTATTACGTGAGCAGGACAAAAGGCAGGGTGAATTAAGATGATTTGTTATAAATGCGGACAAGATGCAGGCTGGAACGATAAATGCCCTGTATGTGGGGCTGATCTTTCACTTTTTAAAAGAACTATTAGAATATCCAACTCATACTACAATGATGGTTTACAAAAGGCACAGGTGAGAAATCTGTCCGGAGCGATTATCTCTCTCAGGCAGAGTCTTAAGTTTTATAAGTACAATATCCAGGCAAGGAATCTGTTAGGTCTCATATACTATGAGATGGGTGAGATTGTTGACGCCTTAAGTGAGTGGGTCATCAGTGCAAACTATCAGCCTGATGATAATCTGGCAAAGAAGTATATAGATCAGATTCATAATAACAGAAATCAGCTCGAAACAATCAATCAGACTATTAAAAAATATAATCAGGCTTTAACTTATTGCAAGCAGGACAGTAAGGACCTTGCGGTTATACAGCTTCGAAAGGTGTTATCCTTAAATCCAAAGCTTGTAAAGGGACATCAGCTTTTGGCTCTTTTATATCTGGAGGAGGGGCATCTGGATAAGGCAAAGAAAGCCTTACGCGATGCAGGCAAGATAGATACAGACAATACCACTACCCTCAGATACTTAAAAGAAGTGAACAGGCGTCTCAAGGAAAAAGGATCTGAGAGAAAAAAGAAAAATGATGATTTAATTTCCTACCAGAGTGGAAACGAAACAATCATTATGCCAAAGCGATTCAGGGAGAGCTCAATGTGGGCAAATATACTCTATATTGTAATCGGTCTGGTAGTCGGGGTGGCGGTTACGTGCTTCCTTGTGGTTCCGGGCATAAAAAGCCAGTCGAAAACAGATGCAAAGAAGCAGCTATTATCGGCCAATGATACGATTTCCACAAATGGGCAGACCATCAGTGGTCTTAATGATCAGATAGACAAGCTAAAGAAGGAGCTTGAGGACGAGAAGAAGAAAAATGATGGAGTATCAGACCAGATTTCCACATATGAGGCTTTGCTCAATGCCTATGTATACTATACAACCAATGATGTAATAAAGGCAGGAGAAGCACTTGAAAATATCAACACAAGCTACCTGAGTGACTCGGCTAAGCAGACATATGATACGCTCAATGGTTCAATTGCAGATTCATATAAGGAAGCACTGTACAGTCAGGCATACTCATCATACAGCAGTGGCGATTATCAGAGTGCAATCCCTACATTCCAGAAGCTTGTCGGCATGGATGAGGCATACAGGGATGGTTCAGCTGCATATTACCTGGCGCAGTCGTTCAGGAAGTCAGGTGACTTAGCATCTGCAAAGCCATATTATCAGTATGTGGTAGACAACTACGCAGGCACTGAGAAGGCCAGAACATCAAAGAATTATCTGGCACAGGAACAGTAGTAAAACAACTGCTGCGAGGCAATAATTAAATATAGAATTACGAAAGACACCAGATAATCTCCGGTGTCTTTTTTATATGAACAGGAAAGGAAGAGTGTGACATGATAGAAAATTATATCAAGGAAGCAGACCGGGTGACATACCTTATGCCAAAGGAGGTGGATCACCACTGCGCCGGGCAGATAATCGCAGAGCTTGATGCACTTATAGAGGGCTGTGGTGTCAGAAAAATAGTATTTGACATGAAGCAGACAGAATTTATGGACAGCTCCGGCATTGGGGTGATAATAGGAAGAACAAAGAAGCTTAAGTACTTTAATGACAGCTCGGTGTCAGTTTGCAATATGTCGGACAGAGTGGACAAGCTTTTGAAATGTGCCGGCATTTACACTATTGTACATAAGCTTTAAAACTGAATTAATTAAAATATAATCAGACAGAAAGGGAGCATAATGAACGCAGCAAAAACAAATCATATATCGCTTAGCTTTGATGCAATTTCAGAGAATGAGGCATTTGCGAGAATGACAGCAGCCATGTTTATGGCACAATTAAACCCCACACTAGATGACGTGGAGGATGTAAAGACAGCAGTGTCAGAGGCGGTGACAAACGCAATTATCCATGGCTATGAGATGGGGGATGACAATATTTCATCCGGTCAGGCAGATCACCAGGCAGCAGAAGAAAAAAGTTGTCCACAGGTACATATGAATTGCAGCTATATAGGCAGGGAGCTTTACATAGAAATATCAGATAGTGGAGTAGGAATACAGGATGTGGCAAAAGCAATGGAACCGTTATACACATCCAAACCACAGCTTGACAGATCAGGCATGGGTTTTTCATTCATGGAAGCATTTATGGACGCGCTCACAGTTACATCAGAACCGGGACACGGAACAACAGTAAAGATGAAAAAAGTACTATGAAGAGTGACAAAATCAGCAGACTTGTCACAGAAAATATAAACCTGATTTATTTAGTTATGAAACGCTTTAGAAACCGAGGAGTTGACCGGGAGGATTTATTTCAGATAGGAGCAGTTGGGCTGACAAAGGCAGCGCAGCGATTTGATGAAAGTAAGGGCTTTGCCTTTTCTACATACGCAGTACCGTTGATAATAGGGGAAATACAGCGTTTTCTACGTGATGATGGAATGGTACATATCAGTCGAAAAATACTGGATGATGCAAGAAAAGTTGCAATTATCAGAGAAAAATACAGAATGAATGAAAATAGTGAAATATCACTTGAAAAAATGGAAATTATTTCCGGTATGTCAAAACAGGATATAATAATTGCCATGGAAGCTGATAAAAATGCATCGTCAATAGAAAATGAAAGTGTGCTTGATTATTTGGACAATAAAATGAGTGCAGAAGCATCAGACAAGCCATCGGAGACAGATAAAGTGATAAATCACATCGCAATGCAGCAGGCGTTTAACTCACTGGATGATAGCGAGCGCAGACTGATTATGCTCCGCTATATGCAGGATAAGACACAGAAGCAGGTGGCAGAAGTGCTTGGACGCAATCAGGTGGCCATATCACGAATGGAGAAGAATACATTGGCGAAGCTTCGCAGGGCGATGATGTGAGTGGGAAGCGTCGTAGGTTTTGAGCTTCCCACATAAAGGCTGAGAGGATGCCGGGGTGGCATGTAGTATATTCATCAGAAAATTATGAAGTCAGCCCCGAGCCCATGTACGGATAGATTGTGGATATGTCGGGGCTATTTTTGTTATTAGGGAATATGGAACCTCGTGGCAGTTCATAATTTTCTTCAGAACACACTGCATGCCCTCCGGCGAATTTAGTTGTGTCGAGTGGGAAGCAGTGGAGCTTTTGAGCTTCCAACGTGCAGGCTGAGAGCGCCGTGCCGTCCGAACCGCAGGTGAGGACCAGCACATTGTATCTCAGCGTAAGTGGCGGAAGTCGGTGGTGGGGGCAGGCGGTGCTGTCGGGTGGGCGAATAGCGCAGCTGTTTAGTGTCTGTAGAATTATGCTGTAAAGCACAGAAATGCCGAGGCATGGACGCCGAGGCAAGGAGAAATCGAGCCATGGAGGGCGAGTTTCGACGGTTTCGTCGGGCATAGAAAACCTGCGGGCATAATTCGTACAGACACTTAACAGCGAAGCGTAGCCCACACGACAGCACCGCCTGCACGCCACCACCGGCTTACGCCACGTATTATTGAAAGAAAGAAAAGTACTTGCACCCAAACCCAAAAGCATATTACAATGAGTGATAACGGAATAAAAATGGAATGTCGAAAGGAGAAAAGCATGAAACTTCCACTCACATATGATAACTATATATTCGACCTCTACGGTACGCTCGTGGATATTCACACAGACGAGAGTGACACTGCAATCTGGGAAAAGCTCGCCATGTTCTATGGATATTACGGAGCACTGTATGAGGCAAAGGAGCTTAAGCAGCGCTATGAGACACTTGTAAAGAGCAGCGAGGCGGAGCTTAAGAAGAAAATTGAAAATATGGACATTGAAAAGCAAAATGAAGCTAAAGATGCGCGGTTTGCCATCTCATATGCCCACGAAGCATCACCGGAGATACATATAGAGGATGTATTTGAAAAGCTCTATGAGGAAAAGGGCGTGAATCCGACAAAGGAGCTTTCAGTGCATACAGGCCAGTTTTTCAGGGTGATGAGCACCGAATACATAAAGCTTTATCATGGCACAAAGGAGATGCTTAAGGAACTTAAGAAGGCGGGAAAGAATGTATATCTGCTTTCAAATGCGCAGCGTATATTTACAGCCTATGAGATGAGAAGACTTGATATCTTTGATTTGTTTGATGACGTATTTATTTCATCCGATTATAATACCAAAAAGCCTGATATCAGATTTTATAAGGAGCTGATAAATAAGCATCATATTGACGTATCAAAATCGCTTTTTATAGGAAATGATTCGACTACCGATATCAAGGGTGCAAAGGAATGCCGGATGGATGCCTTTTATGTGAAATCGAATATTTCACCAAAGGATGATATGGCTCATGACGCAGACTATGTTATAGATAATTTTACCAACTGGTAATGCGTTATTGTTTATAAAAATGTGAATACTACATAAAAAACATATATAAATTAAAATCTTTTTATAAACAGTTGCAAATAAAAAATAATGGTGTAAAATGAACTAGATTTGAATTAGTTTATTTTTTAACAAAGTAGAGGTGAAAAGAATGTCAAACACATTATTAATGTTGTGTATCCCATTTGCGGGCTTATTGCTGTGCATAGCAGTTATGCCGCTTGTGAAGCCTGAATGGTGGGAGAAGCATCAAGCTCATGCAGTTATCTTATGGTCACTGCTTTTTGCCATTCCGTTCGCGCTGTTCTATGGAGCACCAAAAGCCGTAGAGACGGTACTGGAGTGTCTGATAGGTGACTATCTGACCTTTATCGTGTTGCTCTTTGGACTGTTCTGCGTAGCCGGAAATATCAAGCTGGAGGGAAGTCTGGTCGGCAACCCAAAGGTAAACGTTATCATGCTTGCTGTTGGAACTTTTTTTTCAAGCTGTATAGGAACTACAGGAGCCAGTATGCTTTTTGTAAGGCCGATTATACAGATGAACTCATGGAGAAAGAACAAGCGTCACATCATGGTATTTTTCATTTTTCTTGTGTCAAATATCGGAGGATGTCTTACACCTATCGGAGATCCGCCACTGCTCATGGGATTTTCAAGAGGAGTATCGTTCTTCTGGAGCATGAGGCTGTTTCCGGTTCTCGTATTAAATATGATACTGCTTCTTACCATATTTTATCATTTGGACAAGAAGGCCTACCAGAAGGATATCACTAAGGGACTTATGCCTGAGGTGAAGGAAAATGAGCCCCTCATCAGGATAAAGGGTGCCCACAACTTTTTATATATCGTAATGATTGTCATAGCTGTTATACTAAGCGGTGTGCTTCCTAAGCTTTCTGCATTCCAGAACGCTGCAGGAGAGGTTATCGGTATTCCGATATTCAGGGAGGTTACACTCACTGTGCCTGCAATTATTGAGATTGCTATTATTCTGCTTGCAGCCCTGCTTTCCTTCAAGACAACACCGAAGGAGGTTCGTGTGCAGAACCATTTCACATGGGGAGCAATTCAGGAGGTTGCGGTGCTTTTCATCGGAATCTTCATCACCATGCAGCCTGCTCTTATGGTATTAAAGAGTGCAGGTTCAGGTCTTGGAATCACAAAGCCGTTTGAGATGTTCTGGGCAACAGGAGCACTTTCAAGCTTCCTCGACAATACACCGACATATCTGGTTTTCCTTACTACAGCGGGAGCCATGCACTTTACTACAGGTGTCGCAACCACACTGGGAGTGGTGCCGGTCAAGATGCTTATGGCAATTTCGTGTGGCGCTGTATTTATGGGAGCCAACACATATATTGGAAATGCACCGAACTTTATGGTCAAGTCATTATCAGACGAAAACGGTATCAACATGCCATCGTTCTTTGGTTACATGTGGTGGTCATTGCGTTATCTGATACCTGTTTTCATCATAGATATGATCATATTCTTTTTATAGGAGGGATGAATTATGGAATTTTATGACGAGAAAATTAAAGCTCTTGCCATCGAAATCTATGAGCTTGATGCCGAAGTATACAAGAAATTAGGCTCATCCCTCGGCAGGGTATTTGGTGGCGAGAAGGATATATGTATCCGTAACATCATGGAGGATCTGCACTCAAGGCAGAACAGCTCAAGAATCCGAAGCGAGCTTGCCCTGATAAGCAACATGGCAAGAACAATACCTGATCATGATACAAGGCATGATGTCATGGTCAGATACAACAACATAGTAGAGGAAATAGCGGAGCTCCCGACAGGCTTTGCTGACGGAGATATCCTCGATCCAAAGATAGCGGATTTAAATACCGTAAACCTGAAGGATCGTTTCAAGACGGGCGATCATCTGATTATCTGTATAGGACGTTCCTGCGGATGTGGTGGAAATGAGATTGGATTTGCACTTGCAGACAAGCTTCGTATGAATTTCTATGATGTGTCTGTCATGAATGAGGTGTTCAGACAGAAGGATGGAGAGGAAGCAGCCCAGGCTACAGCTACCTTCCAGAAAAAAGAGCGAATGGGAATCAAAAAGCGCATAAAAGCTTTTAGAAAATACCACGGACTTTCATCAGAGGATGTGCTTTTCTTTGATACAAGCAAGTTCCTTGTGGAGAAGGCAAAGCAGGAGGACTTCATTGTTATGGGACGTTTTGCAGATGCAATTCTGACAAACAATCATATTCCTCACATAAGTATTTTTATCACAGCACCGGAGAAGAGAAGAGTCCAGCGTTTCCTTGAGATAAACAAGAATGTGACTCCGAACCAGGCAAAGAAATGGATAGAATCTGAGGATAAGAGACATCTGAAAACCTACAAATTCTATACCGGCAGAAAGTGGAGCAAGGCAAGTAACTATGATATCTGTATCAACAGTGCCAGCTACGGTATCAAGGGCTCAATAGAGCTTATCATCCGTATGCTCCAGCTCGATGACCGCGTGAAGCAGCTGATTAAGTAAATTTTTAAAGCGTGTTTTATTGACGTAAAACACGCTTTTTTTATATATTTGACATTTTTGAAAAAATCCTCTTACAAAATTCGTGAAAAAGTGATAAAATGATAACGTATAACGAAAGAGGTGTGAAATGTTCGAAATAGGTGATTACGTATTAAATGCTACAAATGGAATTTGCAAAATAAGCGAAATCGTGGAGTTAGACATGTCAGGAGACAAGCAGCTCAAGTCATATTTTTTACTCCGCCCTGTTGAGGAGGAGAATGACAGAGTGTATATACCTGTTGACAATGCTGATAAGAGGATACGTAAGGTAATAACACAGGATGAGGCACAGGCGGTGCTCGATAGAGTACCTGAGATAGAGGCGCTCGCGATAAACAATGAGAAGGAGCGCGAAACGCGCTATAAGGAGGCAGTCAGAAGCTGTGAGCCGGATAGTGTGATCAGTCTCTTAAAGTGTTTACATATCAGAAATGAGCAGCGTGCACAGGCAGGCAAGAAGTCTACAGCCGTCGATGAGCGCTATGGCAAGATGGCAGAGCACAATTTAAATGCAGAGCTTGCATTTGTTCTTGAAAAGGACAGGCAGGAGATTAAAGATATAATTCATGATATGCTATAGTATGTGGGCAGAATCAGAAAGCGGATTCTGCCTTGTTTTTTGCTAAAAATAATAGATATTAAGAAAAGTTTAAACAAATAATTAATGAGTTTATGTCATGAATATGTTATTATATATCAGGTAAGGGCATATAATATTACCGGTTAAGGGTAAATGAGAAAACTTATCATGTTTTATCCGATAAAAACAAAAGAACGAAAGTAAGGGAATCAATATGAATAATATGAATATTAATTCTGCAATAGCAGATACTCTGGATATAGGGAATACAGACACAGAGAAAAAGACAGGGCTCATAGGCTTTTATAATTACACGGTAGTGCTTACATACATAGGCATGTGGATAGGCTTCCTTGGAGTTATGCTTGCCATAAAGGACAGGTATGTGGGTTCACTAATCTGCCTTATGCTGGCCGGTGTCTGTGATATGTTTGACGGCACCATTGCATCCACAAAGAAGGACCGTACCAGGGACGAGCGAACATTTGGCATACAGATAGATTCGTTAAGTGATATCATATGCTTCGGCGTGCTTCCGGCAGTGTGGGTATTTTGTGTGACTCCAAAGATATCAGTTGCATTTATCGCCATATTTGTATTCATACTTTGCGGACTTATCCGTCTGGCATACTTTAATGTGGATGAGGCCAACAGGCAGGCAGCGACAGCAGAGCGCAGAAAGTATTATCTGGGGCTTCCAATCACATCAAGTGCGCTTGCTATCCCGGCGGTATATCTGATTGGAGAGTTCACAGCTATACATACACAGACAATCGCGGCACTTGCCCTTTTAATCATTGGCATTTGCTACGTGCTCCCTGTAAAGCTCAAAAAGCCATCTCTTTTTGGAGAGGTTCTGCTTGTAGGTATAGGAGCAGTTGAGTTTTGTATTCTCATTGCGGAGGTTCTTATTTAATGGCAAAAAAATCGTTTGTAGACTGGCTTTACACCACGGCACCTGGGCGTGTGACACTTAAGGTGCTTCTGTATACAGGCGCACTTAAGCTTGGTGAAACAGTCGCGCGCTCCCCGCTGTCTAAGCCGTTTATCAGCCGGTATATAAAGAATAACAATATAGACATGTCTGATTTTAAGGGTCAGAAATATAACAGCTTTCAGGACTTTTTCTCCAGAAAGCGTGATGATATTGAGGTGGACAGGCAGGCTGAGCATCTTATCAGTCCGTGTGACGGCTACCTGAGTGCATACAGGATAAAAAGCAACAACAGCTTTCACATCAAGGGCTCATGGTACAAGGTGACGGACCTTGTCACCGACAAAAAAATTGCAAAGGAATTTGTCGGAGGAGACTGCGTGATACTGCGTCTTTGTGCCAACGATTATCATCATTACTGCTATATAGATGACGGCTTTCAGGGCAGGAATCATTTTGTGAAGGGACTGCTTCACAGTGTACAGCCTATTGCACTGGAAAATGCTCCTGTATATAGGCAAAACAGGCGTATGTGGACAATTCTTGATACAGTTAATTTTGGCAAGGTGGCACAGATTGAGATAGGTGCGCTGCTTGTGGGAGGCATAGTCAATGACCACGAGAATGTTATGATGAGAAAGGGCGCAGAGATGGGGCACTTTGAGCTGATTGGCTCCACAATAGTGCTTTTGTTTAAAAAAGGTCATATTGACCTGCTTCCGGAAATTAAAGAGTGTATAAAAGGAGACAAAGAAGTACGTGTTATCCAGGGACAGCATATCGCAAACAGGACAGCTTTTTAACAGAATACTTCCAAAATACAGTCGTATTCCGCTACTTTTTACAGTAGTGCTCAATTTCAGTGTATACTGGGGCGCGCGTGCTATTGCAGGCGGTTTTATCCATCACAATATAGAGACCTCGCTTGATGATATGATACCGGTTGTGTACCCTACAGTAGTCATTTATTTTGGCTGCTATATTTTTTGGATTATAGGATATCTGTACAATGCAGCGATGGATAAAAGGCACTGTTATCGTTTCCTCATGGCAGACTGGCTGGCAAAGGCAGTCTGTTTTATCTGTTATGTCGGGTATCCTACAACCAACACCCGCCCGGAAATAGTGGGCTCAGACATATGGGCACAGCTCATGCGCTTTTTATATAGTATGGATGCAGCGGACAATCTTTTTCCATCTATACACTGCCTAGTAAGCTGGCTGTGCTATATAGGCATCCGTGGCAACAAAAAAGTACCGCAGTGGATACGTACAACCTTCTGTATTTGCGCTATAGCAGTATTCATATCCACATTGACTACGAAGCAGCATGTGATATATGATGTAGTTGCAGGAGTTGTGCTGGTGGAAGTGACATACCGGGTTTCAAAGCTGATAGTTAAAAAGGCAGTTAAAAAGGGAAAATCGAATACAGAAGCATAATATGTATAAACAGTATAAGGTATACAATTAGTAAGAAAACCTAAAACCAAGGAGTATAAACATGGATGATACACAAATAGAGATGCTGCCGATGTTGGGCGAATTCAGTTCAATTGCCTCGCAGTATGAACACATCATGTTCTACTACGAATCGGGTATACAGCAGATAGTAGCAAAGCTGCAGATATTAAATAATGAATTCAAAAACAATCACGAAAGAAATCCAATCGAGAACATAAAGAGCCGTGTAAAGTCGCTTGACAGTATAATAGACAAAATGAAGCGAAAGGGCATTCCGCTCACCACCAACGCCATGAAGCGTGAGATTAAGGATATAGCCGGCGTCAGGGTCATTTGTCCATTTATATCAGATGTATATCAGGTGGCCAATATGCTTGTGAATCAGGCGGATGTCGAGATTGTCACAATAAAGGACTACATAAAAAAACCGAAGGAGAATGGCTACAGGAGTCTTCATATGATAGTGCTGGTTGATGTGTATTTTTCGGATCACAAGGACAAGGTGCCGATAGAGATACAGTTTCGTACCATTGCCATGAATTTCTGGGCCAGCACAGAGCATCAGCTTCGCTACAAGAAGAGCCGTATATTCACGGAGGAGATGCAGCGGGAGCTTAAGAAATGCGCAGATATCATGGCTGACGCTGATGACAAGATGCAGAATCTGGCAAATGTTTCGGGGATTGTGCAGCCGATTGAGTAAAAGAGAGTGATGTAAATCACTCTTTTTTGCTTGTAAATCAAAAGTTTATATTTATTTAATAAAAATTGTTAGCACTCTCACTTGACGAGTGCTAATCTGCGTGCTATAACATAGTCACAAGGAAATATTGAAGAATTATTTAAAGGATTATTTAGAGATAAAATTTTGATATTACCTGTATGACACATAAGAATCATATTTATGGATAACATAGTAGAAGGGAGTGAGACTATGAACATTCAAAAATTTACACAGAAATCAATAGAGGCAGTCAATGACTGCGAGAAGCTTGCATATGATTATGGTAATCAGGAGATAGAACAGGAGCACCTGCTTGTGGCATTACTTTCACAGGAGGATGGACTGATACCGAAGCTGATTGACAAGATGGAGATAAACGTAGAGCATTTCACAGAGAATGCAAAGCGCCATCTGGCAGCGCGAACAAAGGTAAGCGGTAGCAGTGCACAGGTCTATGTGGGCAATGATTTAAACAAGGTTCTTATCCATGCTGAGGACGAGGCAAAGGTAATGGGAGATGAGTATGTTTCGGTAGAGCATCTTTTCCTGTGTCTGCTGAAGTATCCAAACAAGGCAATGAAGGAGCTGATTAAGGAGTACGGTCTCACAAGAGACAGATTCCTCACAGCGCTTTCTACGGTCAGGGGCAATCAGAAGGTCACATCCGATAACCCTGAGGCCACCTATGATACACTTGAGAAATACGGCTACGACATGGTGGAGCGTGCAAGACAGCAGAAGCTTGATCCTGTTATCGGCCGTGATGATGAGATACGAAATGTAGTGCGTATTCTCTCGCGTAAGACTAAAAATAATCCGGTACTTATCGGTGAGCCGGGTGTTGGTAAAACGGCAGTCGTTGAGGGACTGGCGCAGCGTATCGTAAAGGGCGATGTGCCTGAGGGCTTAAAGGACAAAAAACTGTTTGCACTCGATATGGGCTCTCTGATTGCAGGAGCTAAGTACAGGGGCGAGTTTGAAGAGAGACTTAAGGCAGTGCTTGAGGAGGTAAAAGCCTCTGACGGACAGATAATTCTCTTTATCGATGAGCTTCACACAATAGTAGGAGCAGGAAAGACAGACGGAGCCATGGATGCAGGACAGCTTCTTAAGCCAATGCTTGCAAGAGGTGAGCTGCACTGCGTGGGTGCCACCACACTTGATGAGTACCGTGAGTACATTGAGAAGGATGCAGCCCTTGAGAGACGTTTCCAGCCTGTTATGGTAGACGAACCGACAGTAGAGGATACTATCTCAATACTTCGTGGCTTAAAGGACAGATACGAGGTATTCCACGGCGTTAAAATCACAGACTCGGCACTTGTCACAGCGGCTGTGCTTTCAAACAGATATATCACAGACAGATTTCTGCCTGATAAGGCAATAGACCTGGTGGATGAGGCCTGTGCCATGATAAAGACAGAGCTTGATTCAATGCCGGCAGAGCTTGATGAGCAGAATCGTAAGATTATGCAGCTTGAGATAGAGGAGACAGCTCTAAAGAAAGAGACAGATCACTTAAGTCAGGACAGGCTCGCAGCATTACAAAAGGAGCTTGCAGAGCTGCGTGATGACTTCAATGCAAAAAAGGCTCAGTGGCAGAACGAGAAGGGCGCTGTTGACAAGGTTAGCAAGCTTCGTGAAAAGATTGAGTCTACAAAGAATGAAATCAAGACAGCACAGCAGAACTATGATCTGGAAAAGGCGGCAGAGCTGCAGTACGGCGTGCTTCCAAATTTGCAGAAGGAGCTGGAATCAGAGGAAGCACTGCTTAAGGACAGGGATTTATCGCTTGTGCGAGAGAACGTGGGCGATGAGGAGATTGCACTCATTATCTCGCGCTGGACAGGAATACCTGTTGCAAAGCTTACGGAGAGTGAGCGTAATAAGACACTTCACCTCGATGAGGAGCTGCACAAGAGGGTAATAGGACAGGATGACGGAGTCACAAAGGTGACAGAGGCTATCATCAGATCAAAGGCAGGCATCAAGGATCCTACAAAGCCGATAGGTTCGTTTATGTTCCTCGGACCTACAGGTGTAGGCAAGACAGAGCTTGCAAAGGCACTTGCGGCAAGTCTGTTTGACGATGAAAACAACATGGTCAGACTCGATATGAGTGAGTACATGGAGAAGTACTCAGTGTCACGACTCATCGGAGCGCCTCCCGGATATGTAGGCTATGATGAGGGTGGACAGCTCACAGAGGCTGTAAGGCGTAAGCCATACTCAGTAGTACTCTTTGATGAGGTGGAAAAAGCCCATCCGGATGTATTCAACGTACTGCTTCAGGTGCTTGATGACGGACGAATCACTGACTCACAGGGACGTACCGTGGATTTCAAAAACACTATCATCATTATGACAAGCAACCTCGGCTCACAGGAGCTTCTTGAGGGCATAGAGGCAGACGGCAGCATCAGCACAGAGTGTGAGAACCGCGTCATGGATGAGCTTAAGGGTCATTTCAGACCGGAGTTTTTAAACAGACTTGATGAGATCATCATGTTCAAGCCTCTCACAAAGGACAACATTGGTCATATCATCACCCTGCTCATGGCAGACTTAAACAAGCGTCTTGTCGACAAGGAAATCACAGTCGAGCTGACAGACACTGCAAAGCAGTTTATCACCGATAATGGCTACGATCCGGTATACGGAGCAAGACCACTTAAGAGATATCTGCAGAAGCATGTCGAGACACTTGCAGCAAAATTGATTCTGGCAGATGGTGTGAGAGCAGGAGATACCATCCTCATAGATGTGAAGGATGGACAGCTTAGTGCATCCGCAGTGCAGAAAAATGCATAAGTGAATGTATAGAAATTAACAGCTCTTTCTCTTTATAATTTCTGTGCTTATTTCAATTTTTACATGGCTTGCAGAGGTAGAATTTATTATCTCTGCAAGCCTTTTTACTGCAATTTCACCCATGTACTGCTTCGGCACATGCACAGTCGAAAGAGGCGGTGTAATGTAGGTGCACATTGGCATGTCATCAAAGCCTATTACTGATATGTCTTCAGGGATACGATAGCCTGCCTCTGAAAGTGCACGCATAGCTCCGGCAGCAATCAGGTCATTGTCGGCAAAGTAGCATCGGACAAGCTCATCACCGCTTTTTATAACTGCCTTCATATCACAGTAAGCACCGTCAACTGAAGGGGAGAGGTGATGTACGACTGAGCGCGAGGTTGACATACCGTTTTTGCGTATTGCTTTATAGAAGCCGTCGGCTCTTTCCTCAAAGCCGGTTATACTGTATGCGGAATGCAGATATCCGGGCTGTGCATGTGTTTGTTTGATCAGGTAGTCTGTGGCAAGATAGGCACCCTGAAGGTTATTTATAGTCACGCAATCGAGGTTTAAGGCTTCGAAATAGTTGTCTATTAGCACAACAGGCAGACCGCACCTTGTAAAGGGCTTTATGTCATGCTCTTCCATCTCGGTTCCAAGCAGCAGGATACCCTTTGCTCCAAGTCTTTTCCACTCAGATAGCAAAGCCTCAATATCGTCATTTTCGTATATGTAGCTGATATTCAGGTAGTAGTGGCAGTGCCTGCAGCCCAAATCAATACCCTCTGACAGCTGTGAAAAGAATGGAACATCCTGTACCAAAACGCCGTGCTCTGTATGTGTGTAAACAGGAGAATTAGGAACTACAGCGCCATTCTTTCTGTATATTACAAAATATAATGTGCCATTGGAGGCCGGCGCTTCATTGGTATTTGATATTCTTGAAAAATCATATCCGGCAGAGGCCGCAGCTTCGAGCACACGTTTTCTGGTGAGTGTGCTGACACCGGGCTTATTATTAAGTGCCATCGATATAGCTGCTTCAGAAAGATTAAGTTGTTTGGCAAGTTCTTTTGCTGTGATAGACATGGCATGGCTCCTTATGTTTTATTTGTCTCATTATAACATGACAATATAGTATTAACATTATAATTTAGTAAATTAAGTTGAAAAATACACTAAATTTACTAAATTATAGGTATCAATTAAGCTGGACCGGATATATACTTAGCACATAAGAACAATTAATCTGTCCGATGGGGCATATGAGAGAAGGAGATTTACACTATGAACAATATTCCAAAAATGAAAATCGGTATAGTTGCGGTAAGCCGTGACTGTTTTCCGGAAAGTCTGTCAGTAAACAGAAGAAAAGCACTTGTCGATGCATACGCTGCAAAATATGATGCAGCAGACATATACGAGTGTCCTGTATGTATCGTGGAGAGCGAAATACATATGGTACAGGCACTTGAGGACATAAAGGCAGCAGGCTGCAATGCACTTTGTGTTTACCTTGGAAACTTTGGACCGGAGATTTCAGAGACTCTTCTTGCAAAGCACTTTGACGGACCAAAGATGTTTGTTGCAGCAGCAGAGGAGACACAGGAGAACTTAATTCAGGGACGTGGAGATGCATACTGTGGTATGTTAAACGCAAGCTACAATCTGGCACTCAGAAATATAGGAGCATATATTCCGGAGTATCCTGTTGGCGATGCAGATGACTGCGCAGATATGATACATGAATTCCTGCCAATAGCAAGGGCTATATACGGACTTAATAATCTTAAGATTATTTCATTCGGACCAAGACCACTCAATTTCCTTGCATGCAATGCGCCAATCAAGCAGCTCTACAACGTGGGTGTTGAGATTGAGGAAAATTCAGAGCTTGATTTGTTTGAGGCATTTAACAAGCATGCCGGTGATGAGAGAATACCGGATGTGGTAAAGGATATGGAAAAGGAGCTTGGCGAGGGCAACAAAAAGCCTGAGATTCTTGAGAAGCTTGCACAGTATGAGCTCACACTTTTAGACTGGGTTGATGAGCATAAGGGCTACAGAAAGTATGTGGCAATCGCAGGAAAATGCTGGCCTGCCTTCCAGACACAGTTTGGATTTGTACCATGCTATGTAAACAGCCGTCTTACAGGAAGAGGTATCCCGGTTTCATGTGAGGTGGATATATATGGAGTGCTCAGTGAGTTCATCGGAACCTGCGTCAGCGAGGATGCGGTAACACTTCTTGACATCAACAACTCAGTGCCGAAGGATATGTACAAGGAGTCAATCGAGGGCAGATTTGACTACAAGCATACAGACACATTTATGGGCTTCCACTGTGGAAACACCTGTTCAAGCAAGGTTTGCAACCCACAGATGAAGTATCAGATGATTATGGCAAGAAGCCTTCCTATAGAGGTGACAAACGGAACTCTCGAGGGAGATATAGTGCCGGGAGATATTACATTTTACCGTCTCCAGTCTACAGCAGACTGTAAGATTCGCGCCTATGTGGCACAGGGTGAGGTGCTTCCTGTTGCAACACGCTCATTCGGCAGTATCGGAGTGTTTGCGATAAAGGAGATGGGACGTTTCTACCGTCATGTGCTTATTGAGAAGAATTATCCTCATCACGGAGCTGTAGCCTTCGGTCATTACGGAAAAGCCCTTTTTGAGGTATTTAAATATATTGGCGTGCCAGTAGAGGATATTAACTACAATCAGCCGGCATCACTGCCATACAAGACAGAAAATCCTTTCTGTTAGTGGGTTCTGAATAGTTACGTTATCTGATGTAAACATATTACGTGAATGGAGAATAGATATGCTATATATAGGTGTGGATTTAGGCACAAGTGCAGTAAAGCTTCTGCTCATGGATGAGAGCGGAAAGGTATTAAATATAGTCTCAAAGGAGTATCCAATCAGCTTTCCAAAGCCGGGCTGGTCAGAGCAGAATCCGTGTGACTGGTGGGAGCAGACCGTGGCTGGACTTATAGAGCTGACTAAAGATTTTGACAGGAGCGCTGTTGCGGGAATCAGCTTCGGCGGTCAGATGCATGGACTTGTCGTATTGGATGAAAACGACAATGTAATAAGACCTGCTATACTTTGGAATGACGGAAGAACACAGAAGGAGACAGACTATTTAAATAATGTAATAGGAAAAGAAAAGCTGTCTGAGCTCACCGGAAATATAGCGTTTGCCGGATTTACAGCGCCAAAGATTTTATGGCTAAAAGCAAATGAACCGGAAAACTTTGCCAGAATAAAAAAGCTTATGCTGCCAAAGGATTATATTGCATACCGCATGACAGGTGTATTTAGTACCGATTATTCTGATGCATCGGGAATGCTTCTTCTGGATGTCAAAAATAAGTGCTGGTCAAAGGAGATGCTTGACATATGCGGTGTAAGAGAGGAGTGGCTTCCTGGGCTTTATGAGAGCAGTGAAAAGACAGGCACTCTGAAAGCTGATGTGGCATGTGAGCTTGGCTTTCCTAAAGACTGCATAGTTGCAGCCGGGGCAGGAGATAATGCGGCTGCAGCTATAGGCACAGGTACGGTCGGAGCCGGAAAGTGCAACCTCTCTCTTGGAACAAGCGGCACACTTTTCATTACAAGTGATGAGTTCAGAGTGGATTCGCACAATGCGCTTCATTCGTTTGATCATGCTGACGGCGGTTATCATCTGATGGGCTGTATGCTCTCGGCTGCAAGCTGCAACAACTGGTGGATGAAGGATATCCTTCATTCCGATGACTTTGTGAATGAGCAGAAGCCTCTTGAGGAGGATGGCAGACTTGGTGAGAATCATGTGTATTTTCTGCCTTATCTGATGGGAGAGCGCTCTCCGCACAATGATCCGTCTGCAAGGGCAGCGTTTATCGGGATGAGCATGGATACTGACAGAGCAGACATGCTGCAGGCTGTGTTTGAGGGTGTGGCATATGGTCTTCGAGATTCACTTGAGGTGGCAAAGAGCCTTGGTGTGGCACCAAAAAGCACAACAATCTGTGGTGGCGGTGCAAAGAGTGTGCTTTGGAGAAAGATAGTTGCAAACGTCATGAATATGCAGGTTGACACGGTAGAGGTCGAGGAAGGACCGGCATACGGCGGTGCAATACTGGCTGCAGTTGCAAACGGCTGCTTTGGAAATGTGGAGGCTGCGGCAGCGGCTATTGTGAGAAAGAAGGATACAACCATGCCAAGTCCACAGCTTGTCGAAAAATATGAGAAGGGCTATGCAAAATTTAAGCAGTTTTATCCTGCATTAAAGGGCAAATATTAGTCATTTCGTAGAAAATTAAATTTTGTGTTGTAAAGTGGTGCAAATTCATGTATCTTATTATAAGGAAATGAATTTTGCACCACTTTTTTATGCATAATTAGCACTTATAAAACACGTAATTGCCGATTATATCAATGCAAAATGAATTTTTTGCTAAAAGAAATTGCAAAATGATATAACAGGTATATCAAATATGCATTTCAGGCGGGGATGATATGGATTTATTTGATTACATGAGAGAACAGAATAAGGAGACAAGCGGTCCCTTAGCTTCAAGGATGCGTCCGACAACACTTGATGAGGTGGTCGGGCAGCAGCACATAGTTGGGAAGGACAAGCTTTTGTATCGTGCGATTAAAGCCGATAAGCTCAGCTCCATCATCTTTTACGGGCCGCCGGGCACCGGAAAGACTACTTTGGCAAAGGTCATAGCCCACACTACCAGTGCTGAGTTTATGCAGATTAATGCAACCTCTGCAGGCAAGAAGGACATGGAAGAGGTCGTGGAGCAGGCGAAGAATAATCAGGGAATGTATCAGAAGAAGACGATACTTTTTATCGACGAGATACATCGCTTCAACAAGGGGCAGCAGGATTATCTGCTTCCGTTTGTGGAGGATGGCACCATTATTCTGATAGGAGCTACCACTGAGAATCCTTACTTTGAGGTAAACGGTGCTTTGCTTTCACGCTCAGTTATTTTTGAGCTTAAAAAGCTGTCAACGGATGATATAAAGGTACTTCTTAAGAGAGCACTGACTGACACAGAAAAGGGCATGGGTGCATACAATGCACAGATAGATGATGATGCACTTGATTTCCTTGCAGATGTGTCAAACGGAGATGCGAGAGCGGCGCTCACAGCGATAGAGCTTGGTGTACTGACCACGGACAGGTCAGACGATGGCATCATTCATATCACTATCGATGTGGCGAGCGAATGTATACAAAAAAGAGTTATCTCCTATGATAAGAAGGGGGATAACCATTACGATACCATCTCTGCTTTTATAAAGAGCATGCGCGGCTCAGACCCGGATGCGGCGGTCTATTATCTGGCGAGGATGCTTTATGCCGGAGAAGATGTGAAATTTATCGCAAGACGAATCATGATACTTGCATCGGAGGATATAGGCAATGCAGACCCGATGGCTATGGTTGTAGCGGCATCGGCGGCGGCAGAGGTCGAGCGCGTTGGAATGCCGGAGGCACAGATTATTCTGTCACAGGCTGTCACATACATGGCATGCGCGCCAAAGAGCAATGCATCATATAATGCGATATCGGCAGCAATGAGCTGCGTGAAGCAGACTAAGACACCGGCTGTTCCGGCACATCTGCAGGATGCCCATTACGGTGCGGCAGAAAAGCTCGGGCACGGAGTCGGGTACAAATACGCACACGACTATCCAAATCACTATGTGAAGCAGCAGTATCTGCCGGATGGCCTTACAGACAGAGTGTTTTACAAGCCTACGGATATAGGCTATGAGGCAAAGATAAAAGCACACATGGATGAGCTTCACAGAGACTGTGATACATGAAAGTGCATAGATGAAGCTTGAATAATTGCAAATAGTTGATAATAACATAAATATTTAGAAAATCAGACCAGGAGGATCTTTAAATGAAAAAGTATACAGAAATGACAAAGGACGAGTTAATGCAGGAAAAGACAGCACTTGAGGCTGAGTACGAGAAGATTAAGAATCTTGGCTTAAGCCTTGACATGTCGCGTGGAAAGCCGGGAGCAGACCAGCTTGACCTCTCACTCCCTATGCTCGATGTCTTGAAATCAGACAGTGATATGAAAAGTGAATCAGGACTTGATGTGAGAAACTATGCATGTCTGGACGGAATTCCTGAGGCAAAGGCCCTTATCGCAGGCATGGTAGGAGCAAAGCCTGAGCAGGCTATAGTATATGGAAACTCAAGTCTCAATATCATGTATGATCAGGTTTCACGTGCATTTATCTTTGGTCTTTGCGGCAATACACCATGGTGCAAGCTTGACAAGGTGAAGTTCCTCTGTCCTGTACCGGGCTATGACAGACACTTTGCAATCACAGAGGAGTTTGGAGTTGAGATGATAAACATCCCTATGACTGAGGATGGTCCTGACATGGATCTGGTTGAGAAATATGTCAATAACGATGCCTCTGTAAAGGGAATCTGGTGTGTTCCAAAATACTCTAACCCACAGGGTGTTGTATACTCTGATGAGACAGTTGAGCGCTTTGCAAAGCTTAAGCCTGCAGCAGATGATTTTAGAATCTTCTGGGACAATGCATACACAGTTCATCATCTCTATGATGATAAGCAGGCAGAGATTCCAAATATCCTTGAGCTCTGCGAGAAAGAGGGAAACCCTGATATGGTATTTGAGTTCTGCTCAACAAGTAAGGTGACATTCCCCGGTGCAGGCGTGGCAGGTATATGCACATCTGAGAAAAACCGTGAGGATATCAAGAAGCGCCTTACTATACAGACAATCGGACACGACAAGATTAATCAGCTTCGTCATGCGAGATTCTTTAAGGATGTAGATGGTATCAAGGCTCATATGGCAAAGCATGCAGCTCTTATCAGACCTAAATTCGAGCTGGTTGAGAATATCCTCACAGATGAAATTGCTTCAAGAGGCATCGGAACATGGGTTAAGCCGCTTGGTGGATACTTCTTCGGATTTGAGGCTCTTTCAGGCTGTGCAAAGGAAATCGTTGCAAAGTGCAAGGAAGCTGGTGTCACAATGACAGGTGCAGGCTCTCCTTTCCCTTACAAGAAGGATCCGGATGACAGCGTGATAAGAATTGCTCCGACATATCCATCACTTGATGAGCTGAAAAAGGCTGCAGAGGTGTTTGTTGTTGTCACACGCCTTGTCAGCGTAAATAAGTTGCTTGAAGCATAAAATCACTGTTATGTCTTAACGGACAGACGTGCAATTCTCTGTTATGTCCTAACGGGTAGACTTATAATTGGCATATTTATCTAAAATAAGTATGTGATATATGTATAAAAACAAAATGAATATTTGTGCACATTTTTTCGGGATTTGGTATTTACAAATCCCGATTTTTGTGTAAGATATAAATATCTTTTTAAATTGTGTCTTGCATATGTTCTATGCAGGTTTCTTTTTGTGGCATTTCGGCCACTATTTTTTTCCTTGTTTTTTAGTTTCATATATTTGATTTTTGATTTTATTTAACACTATTATTTTAGACTTAGATGAAGAAAGGATTTAAATATTATGAAGGAAATTTTTCAGGAATATGGCGGAATACTCATAACAGTTGTAGCTATTTTATCAATCATTCTCGTTGTAACAGCGGTTATAGGCTCTGATGCAACAGGCATAGTAGGAAAGACATTTAGTGATCTGATTACAAACTTTTCAAATCATGCCAATATGAGTGTCAAATAAGAGGTGGTACATGGAGCTTGGAAAAGAATATTTTGGACCGCTTTGGAGCTTTGTAGCCAGCAACGAGATAACAGATATAGATTATAACGGCAAAGAAATATGGCTTACAAATATATTCAATGAGCGTTTCAGGGCCAATCAGCAGTTTGTTACACAGTATATGACACCTGCTTTTGTGGAGCAGTTTACACAGCGCATCGCCAATGTCGTAAGCAGACAGTTCAATAAGAGAAATCCGGAGCTTGAGGCCGAGACGAGCGAGCTTCGTGTGACGATACTGCATGAATCGGTTGCGAAGTCGGGCAGGAGCATCAGCATACGAAAGACACCGCCGCTTATCAGACTGACAGCAGAATCTGCAATTGCTGAGAAATTCTGCTCGGAGGAGCTTTTAGCTGTACTGATAAACTGCGTAAAGACCAAGATGAATATCACCTTTTGCGGGATGCCGGGCATCGGAAAGACGGAGTGCGTGAAGTTTTTTTCACAGTTTATACCGGCAAATGAGCGCGTGATTACAATTGAGGATACTCTTGAGATACGTTATGCCGAGACAAATCCGGGCAAGGACTGTATAGAGATGAAGGTGAGTGAGGATGTGTTTGGCTACTCTGAGGCTATCAAGTCATGTCTTAGAATGAATCCAAAGTGGATTATGCTCTCAGAGGCACGCTCAAAGGAGGTAAAATATCTGCTGCAGAGCTGGAGCACCGGTGTGCGTGGCATGACGACACTCCACACAGATGATGTGCGCAATATACCGGACAGAATACTCAATATGCTAGAGAGCCGCGTGGATGCAGAGCGTATGGAGAATGACATATATCAGGCACTTGATGTGGGAATTTTAATCCGCAAGAGAAGAAATGAAGACGGAGTGGTGTACAGATACATAGACCAGGTGTGCTTTTTCTACAGGGAAAACTATACCAATCATGTGTTTATGCTTGTATCAGACGGACAGATAGTGACTCACGATATACCAAAGGTCATACTTCGCAGATTTAAAAGAGAGGGTGTGAATGAGCCGTTTGGCGAGTCCTTTGTCAATGAGATACGGATGAATGAGGCCATGATGAGTGATGAGAGGGAGGCTTGGGAATGACGTATATATTGATTTTATTTCTGACATATGTGCTGCATCTTCTGCTCAAGTTAAACTGGGTGTGTACGGCTGTGGTACTTGTTTTTCTTCTTGTTATGCAGCATTTTCACCGAATCAAAGGCCAAAGATTTCAGGAAGCGCGAAAGCGCTTTCTGGATGTATCGCGGTATATTGACACCCTGCTGTATTCGTTTTTGAAGGAGCAGAAGATAATCCGTGCATTTGAGGATGTAAAGAGTACACTGGCAGATGGTCATATGAAGGAGACTGTGAGCAGGGCTATTGATCATATGATGCTCACGTTTGATGAGACAGAGGTGTTTGTGGATGCTATGAGGATTATTGAAGATGAGTACAAGTGCAACCGAATAGTAAATGCACACGAGTTTATGGCACACGCTGAGTACTATGGCGGTGATATTAAAGAATCAGCCAGGATACTGCTTAAGGATAAGAGTGCATGGGAGCGCAGGATACTGCGCAATATAGAGGACAGACAGAGGATGTTTCATCAGATTATCCTGTCAGTTGTGACCTCTGTTATCATTAGTGGAATCATACTTTATCTGCCGGTTTTGAGCATGGATATCAGCAGCAATATCATTGTGCAGATACTGTCTGCAGCTCTTATAGTGCTTGATGATTTAATCATACTCTGGGGGCAGAAATTTCTTGAAGTGGATTATCTTGGAATTGATCTGCTGCCGGAGGATGATAAGCATGCCAAAAAGCTCGAGGAATACAAGGCATACAATCCGGCAAAGGAGCTTCGTGCGTCAATTCTTATGGCTGTTATACCGGCGTTAGCCAGTGTATTTTTACTGTATACTGACAGACAATGGCCGGCTGTGGCAGCTATGGGAGCCGCTCTTATATGTCTGAATCAGCACCGTATAGGTCACAGGCTTATGAAGAAAAATCTGATAGCGGATGTAAAGAGTGCATTTCCCAAGTGGCTGATGGACCTCGCCCTATTGATTCAGAGTGAAAATGTGCAGGTAGCCATACAGAAGTCGAGAGAGCATATACCGGTGATACTTAAGGAAGAGGTAAATACGCTTGTGGAGAGACTGGACGTGGAGCCGGAGAGCTCTGACCCGTATCACAGATTTCTGGACTGTTTGAACCTGCCGGAGATAAACGCAGCCATGGGCATGCTGTATGCTGTTTCGATTGGAAATAGTGGCAATTGCGGAAGTCAGATTGATGAGCTGATTACGAAGAATCTGGAGATGCTTGATGTAGCAGACACCGCGAGGCTTAAGGATAAGACCGCCGGCATGTATCTTTTGTTTTTGGCTCCTGTTATCACAGCATCATTTAAGATGATAGTTGATATGGCTATTTTCCTTATAAGCTTTTTATCATACAAGGTAGTGTAGGGGGTGTGTTGTGAGTCAGATAATGAAGACCTTTTTAGGGGTGTTTTTAATTATGTTTATGGTGGTTACATCATCAGGTGTGCTGTCGGGATTTATGACGGTCGTTGAGGCACAGAACCTACATGCGCAGATTATCAATGAGCTTGAGGACAGTGATTATGACAGCTCGGTTGCGCAGACCTGCTTTCAAAATGCATCAAAATCCGGAGATACACTGGAGCTTAAACTGTATATGACAGACAATTCCATAAGGACAGTCACAGACGCATCACAAATCGCTTCGTCAGATGAGATAGAAAAAGCAAGAGTGGAGCTTAAGTTCACTTACGCGGTAGCATTTTTCGGAATAGAGCAGGAGCATGTGCTGAGCGGATATGCGTTGTAGTATTTTTCTTGTGGATATGGCTGTATAAGAGGAGGAAAACAGATGGAGCTTTTAATAGAAGAATTGGGAGGAAGCGTTATTATGCTTCTTTTAGGCAGTGGAGTAATCGGTGTGCTCGTGTATGTGTGTGCTCTGCTGTGATAGTAACTGAATTGATTAAAAAGTATGTAAAGGTAAGAGAAAATGAAAGAAGTATTCAGACAGTATGGAGGCGTGCTGATTGCAGCGGCCGCCACAAGTGCATTTCTCGTGTTGATGGGAAATATTGTGCTGGCTCAGGGAGGCATGCTTGCGCAGCTTATAAATATATGGGGTAACAGTGCAATTTAAATAATCGGGAGACTATAGATGAAGGAGATAATGCAGACATATGGAGCCATGATAGTGGCGGTGGTTGTGGGAATTGCGCTGCTGTCGGGATTTGGGGCTCTGAAGGACAAAATGAGTGTGGCATTTGCGCCACAGGATATATTGAGCAGCGATAGCGCAAACGACAGCTATGACAGCATGAAAAATATACCGGTTCCGGGTATTGAGCTAAAGGAGAAAATGCGTCAGAATGCAGTAAGCTACAGTGTATATGACCTGCTTGATGTTACAGCGCATGAGGATAATCTGGATAAGCTTGAAGTTTATGCCCTGTATGATTCGGGCAGAAATGACTGTACAGGCAGCATATCAGCCGATGGCTCGTCACTTAGCTTTCCGGATTATGGTGTGTATGATATGCATGTCAGGATAACCTGCAAAAACGGCACAAGGGATCATGTGAGGATAAGTATTCCAATTAATAGAAAGGTAGCGGATATATAAAATGAAAAATGAAAAACAACACAGACTTTTATTTATTATACCGGCAGTGATAATAGCAATAATTCTTATCATATGTATAGCGGTGGCAGTAAGCTCAAAATCAGGAGAAAAGGGGAAGAAAAAGGATTCCCGGTCTGTCAGTGTGACTGAAAATATGCAGGATATTGTAGCAGAAAGCGAGACACTTGAGCTTGTGAAAAAGGATGCATTGAAGGAAACAAATGTAGTTGATAAAGATAATAAGCAAAATAACGGTACGCAATCAGATACAAATGATAATTCCGCACCGACAGCCGGTAATTCAGATAATGCAAATACAGCGGCAGATAAATCTTCTGACAAATCATCAGAAGACAAAACAGCAGCAGATAAAAAGACATCGACAGGCAGCAATAACACACAACAACCTGCAGGTAACGATTCAAAACCGGCAGCATCAAATCAGACAGTTGCACCTGAGCCGGCTCAAAGTGAGTCTGCGCAGCCGGAAGCACCAAAAAATGAGTATGTTGCACCGGGATGGATATTTTATGGCAGTAAGGCTGGAAATGGCATGACAGGGGAGCAGAAGGCGTATATTGATTCGTTGGTGAAACAGTGGACAGATGGAAGTATATCTGATTCATATTTAGCGGAACAGATTGCACATAAGATGAAAGAAGAGTGGGGATTATCATTGAATTCAGTAGGAATTTCTGGTGATGACAGATGTATTTATCCGTCAAAAAATGAGATACCTAATTATAATGAGGCTCTAGCTGAGTCATATGGATTTTATAATTTTACAGGCCTGTATACTAAAGGAGAATATGATGAATACGGATATCTGATATGCTATATGTGGGGAGTTGGTATTTTTTAGTTATGAAAGAATTTTTAAAGAAGTTAATAGTAGGAGTATTGCTAATTATATGTATAGGGTTAAATTTTGAGAAAAGTAATATTATTGCAGATGAATGGAGTGAGCCGGTTAAGTTTTATAATAGTTACGGAAACAGTGCAGTTTTTAAGCCTACAAACATATATGAGGGCGATATTTATTTTTGTTCAGCAGGAAATACATCTACTTCAGGAACAAAATATAGGACAATAGGCTACAAAATGAGTGTAAAAAATAGTAGTGGGAATGTTATTCAGACCATTTATTATCAAATGGGTGGAAGCTATATGACACTTAAATGTCAAGCAAAGTCAAGTGGGAAGGAATATATGATGTACAAAATTCCTTTGAGATATGTTAGAAACAGAATGAATCAAGAATCTCTCAATGCCCTTAGCTCCGGCTCCTGCACCATCATCCTCGATGCCTGCATGGTGCTTCGAGTAAATGGCAAGAACAAGGGTGGCATGAATGATAATGGTCCCTCATGGGGAAAGGTTTATACTACATATGCAGGTATATCCAAAGCGGCAAACTGGACGGACAGCGCACTCTCAGCACTGTATTCGTATTATGGCAAGACGGTGAGAGGACTGTTTCGTACAATTGATGTCAGGAAGTCTACAGGCATAAGCAGTGTATCAGGGGGAGGTACATACTGCTATGGTACATATGTGACAATCAGTGCAAGCAGTTCTGCCGGATATGATTTCACGAATTGGAACAATGATTCGTCAATGAGCTCATCATCATATGGTTTTTATGTAAATTCGGGTGGTACTTATACGGCATACGCAAAGGCAGGTACTATAGCTGTGACATTCTGGCGGAATACGAGTGCGTCTGATTCAGAAAAGATCTCAAAGAGCTACACATATGGAGACATCAATCAGGCTTTTCCGGCTGTGGGCTGGCAGATGGCCGGGTATCATATGAATGGCTGGGGAAATAATTCGTATGATACGATTGCCGGATATCCGTTATTGTGTGGTGTGGCAAACAGCTGGATTGAGTCAAACAGACCGTCGAAAAATATATACGCAGTATGGCAGGAAAACGAGTATACCATAGAATATGATACCGGTGTATCTGCCACTGTGAAGTATAGTGATACGGTGACATTGCCAAGCCAGCATATGTGTATAGGCTGGATTTTAGGAGAAGAGTATCCTGATATAAAATATGCGCCGGGAGAGAGTATACAGGTAGCTGATTTATGCAGGATACTGGGGATAGAGTATACAGATAAGGCGGTAATACGTATGTATGCACTTTGGGAGCATGAGCCTACCATAGAGGCGGATGATATGTTCTTTTCGATAAAGCAGGCAAGGAATGGCGGTATAACAGAGCAGCTGATAGGAAGCCTTATATCTGCAACGGATGTGGAGGATGGTGATATTGCGTTTGGCGATAACGAGATAAATTATCTGAAAGTGAAAAATTTTGATGACCGTAAAATAGAAAGTGCACGTGACAAGGATATCATAGAGATAGTGCTTGAGGCAAAGGACAGCTATGGAAATATCACGCAAAAGACTATATCCATCACATTTACGGATACCAAGGTCAAGGAGAGAACCAAAGCCTTTGGAAAGATTAGATTTATAAGCGAAAAGTATTATGGCAAAAATAAAGCAGGAGGCCTCATGGAGAACTCCCGCTGGTTAAACGATCCTGAATTTAATTCTCTTCTTCGAGAGGCCTTGGCAATTTGATATAGACCTTTCCGATTCGGTTTTTATCAACAGCCTCTATGATGGCACAAGGGATCATGTGAGGATAAGTGTTCCAATTAATAGAAAGGTAGCAGGCGTACAGAATGAAAAATGTAGTACTTGGAATAATAGGCTGTCTTATTGTATTGTATACAGCGATGCTTGGGCTTAGTGTATACAATATGACAGTCAGGGAGAACCAGATGGAAAAGAGTCTGTCATTAGCACTTTCGGGTGCTATGAACAGATATTACGAGCCAAATATGTATATCGTGGATAAAAAGCCCGTAAGCAGCTATGATGTGGAAAAAGCTGTCATAGAGGACATTAATGAGAGACTTACAGCAGGCGGTACTGCAATTGCCACAGTCTATGTATGTGATATGGAAAAGGGCATTATTTCAGCAGGAATAGAGGAAGAGTTCAAGCTTCCTACAGGTGTGACAAAGAAAATAAGCTGCAAAAAGACTATTGTAGCAGATCAGCCAATGGAGGATAACTAGCGTATGAAGAATGGTATTTGTATTACAGCAAAAATAAAGCAGGAGGTCTCATGGAGAACTCCCGCTGGTTAAACGATCCTGAATTTAATTCTCTTCTTCGGCAGGCTTTGGCAATTTGATATAGACCTTTTCGATTCGGTTTTTATCAACAGCCTCTATGCGGAGAAGGATATTGTCATCAGTGATGATTATTTCATTTTTTTCAGGCAGGTGGTCAAGCTTTTCAAGGCAGTAGCCACCGATTGTGTCATAGTCGTCTGATTCGAGGTGCAGACCAAGCTCATCGCTTACATCCTCGAGATTTGCAGAGCCAAGAACTATGTATTCGTAGTCATTTATTCTTGTGATATCATCCTGCTCGTCAGAGTCGTATTCATCACGAATCTCACCGACTATCTCCTCTAGGAGATCCTCAAGTGTGATGAGTCCGGCTGTGACACCGTATTCATCTAAGACAATGGCAAGCGATATAGATGATTCGCGCATCTCGAGAAACAGATTCGCTGTATTCTTGTGCTCATATGTAAAGTAAGGCTCACGCATGATATTTCTGATGGAAAAATGCTCTTTATCCTCATCCTTAAGGAGTAGCAGATCCTTCACATTTACGATACCGATTACGTTGTCAGTGCTTTCGTCATACACAGGGAGTCTGGTGAATTTATCCTCTCTGAATATGGAAATCAAATCATCATAAGTAGAATCAACATGGACAAACGTCATATCAATACGCGGAACCATGACCTCCTTGGCCTCGGCATCTCCAAAATCGAATACATTGTGAATCATATCACGCTCTTCATCCTCGATGATACCGTCCTCCTGTCCTACATCAACGATTGTACGAAGCTCCTCCTCGGTCATGACGCGCTTGGCATCGCTCTGTCTTATTCCAAAGAGGAAAATGACTCCGAGTGAAAGCTTGTTGATGATAAATATTACAGGTGTCAGCACTACCATGAGCACTGATATAAAGCCTGCGATTGAGAGTGAAATCTTGTCAGCCTTTATGGTCGCAAGTGTCTTCGGAGAGACCTCTCCGAAGATCAGTATGAGGAATGTAAGTATTCCGGTTGCGACACCTGCTCCGACGCTGCCAAACAGCTTGATGGCAAGCGAGGTGGTGAGCGATGATGCTGAAAGATTTACTATGTTGTTGCCGATAAGGATGGCTGAGAGCATCTTTGGAGAGTTCTCAGTCACCTTGAGCACCTTTTTGGCTTTTGTGTTGCCAGCCTCAGCCAGGGTTCTCATACGTATTTTGTTTACGGTAGTAAGAGCGGTCTCCGAAGATGAAAAAAATGCGGAGAGTGCTAATAGTATTAATAAGAATATAATCTGCGATATGTCGTCAGCGTCCAAATATTTTACCTCGTAATATGAATTAATAAATGTGTTTATTTATCGTCTGTGCTGTAGTTAGGAGCCTCTTTCGTGATATGGATATCATGAGGGTGGCTCTCCTTGAGAGAAGCAGCAGTAATCTTGACAAACTGTCCGTTCTCCTTAAGATCTTCGATTGTCTTGCAACCGCAGTAGCCCATTCCTGAGCGGATACCACCAACAAGCTGGAATACTGTATCCTCAAGAGTTCCCTTGTAAGCTACACGACCCTCAACTCCTTCAGGAACGAGCTTCTTAGCGCCCTCCTGGAAGTAACGGTCCTTGCTTCCGTTTTCCATGGCAGCGATAGAACCCATGCCACGATATACCTTGTATTTTCTTCCCTGATAAAGCTCGAAGGTTCCCGGAGCCTCATCACAGCCTGCGAACATTGAGCCCATCATACATACGTTGGCACCGGCTGCGAGAGCCTTTGTCATATCACCTGAGTACTTGATACCGCCATCTGCGATAACAGGAACTCCATACTCCTTAGCAACCTTGTAACAGTCCATGATAGCTGTAATCTGTGGTACACCGATACCGGCAACGACACGTGTTGTACAGATAGAACCAGGTCCGATACCAACCTTTACTGCATCTGCACCGGCCTCAATAAGAGCCTTGGCAGCAGCACCTGTTGCGATATTTCCGGCGATTATCTGAAGATCCGGATAAGCAGCCTTAATCTTCTTAACAGCCTCAAGTATGTTCTTTGAATGTCCGTGAGCTGAGTCAACAACGATGACATCAACATGAGACTTAACAAGAGCATCAACACGCTCCATCATGTTGCCTGTGATACCTACTCCGGCACCGCAGAGGAGACGGCCCTGATCATCCTTTGCTGAAAGAGGATACTTAATCTGCTTCTCGATATCCTTTATAGTGATAAGTCCCTTGAGGTTGTAGTCCTTGTCTACGATAGGGAGCTTTTCCTTTCTTGCCTTTGCAAGAATCTTCTTTGCTTCATCGAGGGTGATGCCCTCAGGAGCTGTAATGAGATTCTCAGAAGTCATAGACTCTGAAATCTTCTTTGTGAAGTCTGTCTCAAACTTCAGATCACGGTTTGTGATGATGCCGACAAGCTTGCCGTCCTTTGTGATTGGCACACCTGATATCTTGAACTTGGCCATCAGGTTGTCTGCATCCTGTAATGTATGGTCTGGAGAAAGATAGAACGGATCGGTAATAACGCCGTTTTCTGAACGCTTTACCTTATCGACTTCGTCTGCCTGTGCCTCAATAGACATATTTTTGTGGATGATTCCGATACCACCCTGTCTGGCCATTGCGATAGCCATTTTTGATTCTGTGACTGTATCCATTGCAGCACTCATCATAGGAATGTTAAGGACAATCTTCTTAGTAAGATGTGTCTGAAGCTCAATCATATTTGGTGTTACCTCAGAATATTGTGGAACTAAGAGAACGTCATCAAATGTAATTCCTTCGCCGATAATAGTACCCATTTTTAAATTCCTCTCTTTCTTATGTTATTATACTGGTATACTTTATATACTAATGTAATTTGTATGATGATAGCAAATTAAAGAGTGGGTGTCAAGCAGTTATAAGCCCGATATGAAATTATTATATTATTTATTAGTAAAACTAATGTAAGTCTTTTGCAAATAAAGTAAAAATTATGTTATATTTTATATTAGGTGGCTTTAAGGCAATGTTTGCATGTTACGCTAAGGCGTGGACAGTAACGATTTTTGTGCCACAATAAACTAAACCAGGGAGAAAAATATGGAATTTCGACCATGCATCGACATTCACAATGGAAAAGTAAAGCAGATTGTCGGTGGTTCATTAAAAGACAGGGGCGATTTTGCCAGTGAGAACTTCGTCTCAGAGCAGGACAGCCGGTTTTATGCAGATATGTATAGGAAATCGGGCATAAAGGGCGGTCATATCATTCTGCTCAATTCTGTGGACAGCGAGTATTATGAGGATACAAAGGAGCAGGCTGTTATGGCGCTTGAAGCGTATCCGCAGGGCTTACAGGTAGGTGGCGGCATCACCGCAGACAATGCGATGGAGTTTATAGATGCCGGTGCAGCAGCAGTTATTGTGACATCCTACGTATTTAAAGACGGCAGGATAAACTATGCAAATCTAAACAGGCTTAAAGATACTGTGGGCAGTGACAGGCTGGTGCTTGATCTGTCATGTCGCAAAAAGGATGGACAGTATTATATAGTGACTGACCGCTGGCAAAACTTCACGGATGAGGCAGTGACCACAGAGCTTTTGGATAAGCTATCCTCATATTGCTGCGAGTTTCTGGTACATGCAGTGGATGTTGAGGGCAGGGTGAACGGCATTGAAAAGGAGCTTGTCGCCATGCTTGGCAGCTGGGGAAGGATACCGGTCACATATGCAGGCGGTGTGTCATCCTTTGACGATTTAAAATGCATCAGGCAGCTTGGACAGAACCATCTGAATGTGACAATAGGCAGTGCTCTTGATTTGTTTGGCGGTGAGATGGAGTACGATAAGGTTATAGCTTTTTGCAATAATAAGGAGATTTAAAATGGCAAAATACAGTAAGAATGATATTATCCGCATAGTGGATGAGGAGGATATTGAGTTTATCCGTTTACAGTTTACGGATATCTTTGGAACATTAAAAAATGTGGCAATTACAGCCAGCCAGCTTGAGAAGGCACTCGACAACAAGTGTATGTTCGACGGCTCGTCAATAGAGGGCTTTGTGAGGATAGAGGAGTCAGATATGTATCTGCACCCGGATCTTGACACTTTTATGATTTTTCCATGGAGACCACAGCAGGGCAAGGTTGCACGAATCATATGTGATGTCTATATGGCGGATGGTACACCGTTTGAGGGAGACCCGCGCTATATATTAAAGAAACAGATTGAAAAGGCAAAGCAGATGGGCTATATATTTAATGTAGGTCCGGAGTGTGAGTTTTTCCTTTTCCACCTGGACGAGAACGGACAGCCGACCACCATCTCGCATGAGAGAGCAGGGTACTTTGACTTGGGACCAAATGATTTGGGAGAAAACGCAAGAAGAGACATGGTTCTAACTCTTGAGGATATGGATTTTGAGATAGAGGCATCACATCATGAGGTGGCACCTGCACAGCATGAGATTGATTTCAAGTATGAGGAGGCACTTCATACCGCCGACAATATCATGACCTTTAAGCTTGCTATAAAGACAATCGCAAAGCGGCACGGACTTTTTGCCAGCTTCATGCCAAAGCCAAAGCATGGTGTGAGCGGCTCGGGAATGCATATTAACATGTCACTTTCAAAGGATGGTGTCAATATATTTGACAATGATGAGGATAAGCTTGGACTCAGCGAGGAGGCATACTACTTCATAGGCGGTATCATGAAGCATATGAAGGGCATGACGGTCATCACTAATCCGATTGTCAATTCATATAAGCGCTTTGTGCCGGGCTATGAGGCACCGATTTATATCACCTGGTCAGCTACAAACAGAAGTCCGCTTATCAGAATCCCTGCAGCAAGAGGTGAGGGAAGGAGAGTGGAGCTTAGAAACCCTGATCCTTCAGCAAATCCGTATCTGGTTCTGGCACTGTGCCTGGCAGCAGGACTTGACGGCATAAAGAACAAGATACAGCCGGATACAGAGCTTCGTGAGAATGTATTTGAGCTCACAGAACAGGATAAAAAGAGACTCGGAATTGAATCACTTCCTGCTGATTTACATGAGGCGGTTGAGTGCCTTAAGTCAGATGATTTTATCCGCGAGATACTCGGAGAGCACATTTACAACAAGTATATAGAGGCAAAAGAGGCAGAGTGGAACGATTACAGAGCTGCGGTTACCCAATGGGAAATAGATGAATATCTGTACAAATTTTAAAGGATGTAACGAACCGTGAATAATATTGTTATAGCATTTCCTAAAAAGGAAGTAGCCAATTCAATCAAAAAAATATTAGCGCAGAGCGGTTATACAGTCACGGCGGTTGCAAATACAGGAGCTTCAGCACTTTCGAGCATGAACGGACTGAATATGGGAATCATAATATGCGGATACAGATTTTCAGACATGATGTACAGTGAGATATACGAGTATATGCCTAAGGAGTTTCAGATGCTTCTCATAGCGTCGGCAGCGGGTATCATGGAAAAAAATGTGGATAATCTGATGTCATTATCCATGCCACTCAAAGTGCATGAGCTTTTGCAGACTGTTGAGATGATGGATTACACGATAACGCGCCGCAGGAAAAAGCTCAGGCAAAGGCCTAAGGTACGTTCAAAGGAGGACCAGGAGATGCTAAGCAGTGCAAAGGCTGTACTGATGGAACGAAATGGATTCTCAGAGGAGGAAGCACACCGGTATATCCAGAAGCGAAGCATGGATAACGGCACCGGTCTTGTGGAAACAGCACAGATGATACTAAGCCTTATGACTGATGTGTAGTGTGCGCTTTATGAAGCCAGACAGCAGAGCGTATGATAGTAGCTGCAAAGGCTTGAACAGTTACTATAAAAAATAATGATAAAAAAATATATTTACACTTGCATGGTAAAGTGATAAATTAGACTTATTGTAAAGTAACAAAGGAGAGATAAACATGTTTCAGATTAATGATAACTTTCAGAAATTACCGGGAAGCTACCTTTTCAGCACAATAGCTAAAAAGGTTGCAGCTTATCAGGAGGCAAATCCGGATAAAGAGATAATAAGGCTTGGAATCGGCGATGTAACACAGCCGCTTGCACCTGCTATCATCGATGCACTGCACAAGGCTGTTGATGAGATGGGAAATGCAGCTACATTCCACGGATACGCACCTGACCTCGGATATGAGTTCCTCAGAAAAGCAATTTCAGACAACGACTACAAGGCAAGAGGATGCGATATCTCAGCAGATGAGATTTTTGTTTCAGACGGAGCAAAGAGTGATTCAGCCAACATCCAGGAGCTTTTCTCAGCAAACAGCCGCATCGCTGTTACAGATCCTGTTTACCCTGTATATGTTGATTCCAATGTCATGGCAGGAAGAACAGGCACATATGATGCTCAGACAGAGACCTGGAGCAATGTAATCTATATGCCGTCAACAGCAGATAACGGCTTTGTTCCGGAGCTTCCAAAGGAAGTACCGGATATGATTTATCTGTGTCTGCCAAACAACCCAACAGGAACAACTCTCAAAAAGGAGCAGTTACAGGTATGGGTTGATTATGCAAACAAGAATGGTTCAGTCATCATCTTTGATGCAGCCTACGAGGCATATATCAGCGAAGCAGATGTGCCACATTCAATCTATGAGTGTAACGGTGCAAAGACATGTGCCATCGAGCTTAGAAGCTTCTCAAAGAACGCCGGCTTTACAGGCGTGCGTCTTGGCTTCACAGTAGTACCTAAGGAGCTTAAGTGTGGTGATGTATCACTTCATGCTATGTGGGCACGCCGTCACGGAACCAAGTTCAACGGTGCACCATACATCGTGCAGAGAGCAGGCGAGGCAGTTTACTCAGATGCCGGAAAAGCACAGCTTAAGGATCAGGTAGCATACTACATGAACAATGCAAAGACAATAAAGACAGGTCTTGCAGAGGCAGGCTTTACAGTATACGGCGGAGTAAATGCACCATACATCTGGCTCAAGACACCGGATCAGATGACATCATGGGAGTTCTTCGATTACCTGCTTGAGAATGCCAACGTGGTAGGTACACCTGGCTCAGGCTTTGGACCAAGCGGAGAGGGCTACTTCAGACTGACTGCTTTCGGAAACTATGAGAACACAGTAAAGGCACTTGAGAGAATCAAGGCACTGTAAAAATAAATCAGGTCAAATAAAAATACCGTCAGGGAGATGTTCCCTGACGGTATTTTTTGTCTTTGAAATTTACATAAAGTGTATTTACTGTATACTTTTCAGCAACAAAAACTTTATGTGAAAAAGCATGATTTAGTTCTTCTTAAAGCCAGCTCTCTTACGAAGAGTAGGGTCAAGAATTTTCTTTCTGATTCGAAGGCTCTCAGGTGTTACCTCAAGAAGCTCATCTGTATCAATAAAGTCGATAGCCTGCTCAAGGCTTAATACTCTAGGTGGTACGAGTGTGAGTGCCTCATCTGCTGATGAAGAACGTGTATTTGTAAGATGCTTCTTCTTACATACGTTGAGCTCGATGTCCTCGGCCTTTGAACACTGTCCGATAACCATTCCGGAGTAAACCTTGGCACCCGGTCCGATAAAGAGTGTTCCTCTCTCCTGTGCAGAGAAGAGTCCGTATGTTACAGCCTCACCTGACTCAAAGGCAATGAGTGAACCTGTTGCACGGTATGCAATTTCACCCTTGTATGGCTCGTAGCCGTCAAACATGGTGTTTAAGATTCCGTTACCCTTTGTATCGGTCATGAACTCGCCACGGTATCCGATAAGTCCACGTGCAGGGATATGGAATTCAAGTCTGGTGTAGCCACCTGCGATAGAGCCCATATTTCTAAGCTCGCCCTTGCGCTGCTGAAGCTTTGAGATGACAGCTCCTGTAAACTCGTCAGGCACATCGATATAAGCAAGCTCCATTGGCTCAAGCTTCTTGCCGTTTTCATCATACTTGTAGAGCACCTCTGCCTTACTTACAGCGAACTCATAGCCCTCACGGCGCATGTTCTCGATAAGCACTGAAAGGTGAAGCTCTCCACGTCCGGAAACCTTGAAGGAATCAGGTGAGTCGGTATCCTCGACACGCAGTGAAACATCTGTGTTGAGCTCACGAAGGAGTCTGTCACGGATGTGACGGCTTGTGACAAATTTACCTTCCTGTCCTGCAAGAGGACTGTTGTTTACGATGAAGTTCATAGAGATTGTAGGCTCTGAAATCTTCTGGAAAGGAATAGCCTCCGGTGCTTCCGGTGAGCAGATTGTATCTCCGATGTGGATGTCTGCGATACCTGAGATTGCTACAATCGAACCGATGTTAGCCTCGGCTACATCTACCTTGTTGAGTCCGTCAAACTCGTAAAGTTTGCTGATACGGACCTTCTCAAGCTTATCAGGGTCGTGGTGGTTTACAACGACAGCCTCCTGATTTACCTTGATTTTACCGTTATCCACTTTACCGATTCCGATACGTCCTACATACTCGTTGTAGTCGATTGTACTGATAAGAATCTGTGTGTTGGCATCAGGATCACCTGTTGGAGCAGGGATGTAATTTACGATTGTTTCGAAGAGAGGAGTCATATCCTTTCTCTCATCGTTTAAGTCCTTCATGGCATAGCCGTCTCTGGCTGATGCAAAAACGAATGGGCAGTCAAGCTGCTCCTCAGAAGCATCGAGATCCATGAAGAGCTCTAATACCTCATCGATGACCTCATTAGGACGTGCCTCCGGACGGTCAATCTTGTTGACGCATACAATGATAGGCAGCTTGAGTGCAAGAGCCTTCATAACTACGAACTTGGTCTGTGGCATAACACCCTCGAAGGCATCAACCACGAGGATAACTCCGTTTACCATCTTAAGAACACGCTCTACCTCACCGCCGAAGTCAGCATGACCCGGAGTGTCGATGATGTTGATTTTGATGTCCTTATACTGAATAGCTGTGTTTTTGGAGAGGATTGTGATACCTCTTTCACGCTCGATGTCGTTTGAATCCATTACTCGATCCTGAACTTCCTGATTGTCACGGAACACACCGCTTTGCTTAAGAAGCTCATCTACAAGTGTTGTTTTACCATGATCAACGTGGGCAATAATTGCTATATTACGAATATCGTCTCTTGTTGTTTTCATATTTTCCTTCTTTCTTTAATAAATAAAGCTAAGTTTGCAACTAACTTATTCTATCATAATTTTTCCAATGTGCAAGTTTTCATTGAAAGTTTTTATAAAATTAAGTGAAATGTTATTGGATTTGTCGACATTATTTGAGAAAATATACTTTATGGAAATGTTAAAAATAGCTGGAAAAACATTTTACAAAAGGAAGGGAGACAAAAATTCATGGCAGATAAAATGTTTGAAAACAACCAGGTATCAATAATCGGAGAAATCGTTTCAGATTTTCAGTTTAGTCACGAGGTGTATGGTGAGGGCTTCTATATGATGGAGGTTTCGGTCAGAAGGCTTTCAGATTGCATGGACTATATTCCGGTGATGGTGTCAGAGAGGCTTATCAATGTGGAAGGTGACTACATAGGCAAAAGCGTATATATAGGCGGGCAGTTCCGCTCATTCAACAGGCATGAGGAGAAGAAGAACAGGCTGGTGCTGTCTGTTTTTGCAAGAGAGCTTGAGGTATTGGACAGTGATTATGATGAGGATGCAGCCAATCAGATTTTTCTTGACGGCTATATCTGCAAGGAGGCTATATACAGGAAAACACCGCTTGGACGAGAAATTGCAGACCTGCTTGTGGCAGTGAACCGCTCATATGGCAAGTCAGATTATATCCCATGTATCTGTTGGGGAAGAAATGCCAGATTTGCGTCGACCTTTGAGGTGGGTACACATGTGCAGATATGGGGCAGAATCCAGAGCAGAGACTATGTGAAAAAGCTCAGTGAGACACAGGTGGAGCAGCGTACGGCGTATGAGGTTTCCGTGAGCAAGATTGAGGCATAGTATTTTAAATGGATAGTAACTACGGATTTGTGATTTTCCCGAAAATTTGCAATAATAGTCAGATTGTGGTATTTTACTAGATATTATTGGTTAATGCTTGTAATTGTTGACGTTTACATCAGGTGTAAACTGTAATGATTATATATCAGGCAGAAAAGCTATGTGTATGGAGGCATGATTATTATGGAAAACGGTGCAGTACAGATTTATTATGGCGAGGGACATGGCAAGACAAATGTCGCTATAGGAAGTGCAATATGTGCTGCCTGTGAGGGTAAACAGGCTGTCGTTATTCAGTTCCTAAAGGGTAAAAAGGAGCCGGAATTTTTGAAAAAGCTTGAGCCGGAGGTGAAATTCTTTAATTTTTCAAGAGCCGGAATACTCTTTGAGCAGCTTGATGAGGAGAGTAAGCAGGAAGAAATCATGAATATCAAGAATGGCTTCAACTATGCAAAGAAGGTTATATCAACAGGTGCTGACATGGTTGTTGTGCTTGATGAGATGCTGGGGCTTTTGGATTTGCATCTGATTTCAAAGGAGGAGCTGTCGGATATGCTTGCTTCAAGGCCTGATGATGTGACCGTGATTATGACAGGCAGAGTACTTGACGATGGAATCAGGGAAATGGCAGATGAGATTTATAATATCGCGTCGGAAAAATAATAAGAAATATTGTCATGTGAGTTGACAATGCACAGGCGTGGTGATATTATTAGTGCAAGTGTGAGGCAGTTATATCATCTGCTGTATACGAATAATTTGATTAACAGATAGAGGTCGCGCGACTTATGAGTAGCTTTCCGGATGCCGCAGGGGCAGTTGATGGGAGATGAAAGGAATAGCGCCGAAGGGATTTATCATCTGCGGATATATCTCTGGGCATATGGCGAACAGCCTTATGACTGTCATCAGATTTGATGGGGAGCTATCGTGATTCATGAAGAATTGGGACCGGCTCTAAGGAGCCGGTTTTTTAGCGCTTAGAGGCAGACGGCGGCATACTTATACGTTAAGAGAATCAAATATCGAATAAAGAAAAGCAAGAAGGAGATAAAACCATGGCAATTTTCAAAGGAGCAGGAGTAGCAATTGTTACACCTATGTACGATAACGAGGAGGTTAATTACGACAAGCTCGAGGAGCTTATCAATATGCAGATTGATAATGGCACAGATGCTATTATTATTGCCGGCACCACAGGCGAGAGCCCATGTCTGTCAATGGAGGAGCATGCAAAGGTTATAAAGGCTGCCGTAGAGTTTACAAAGCATCGTGTACCTGTAGTAGCAGGCACAGGCTCTAACTGCACAAAGACAGCTATGCAGCTTTCAAAGGAGGCTGAGGAGTTTGGTGCAGACGGGCTGCTCGTTGTCACACCATACTACAACAAGGCTACTCAGGCAGGTCTTGTGAGCCACTATTCGCAGATTGCAGACAGCACAAAGTGTCCTATTATCGTATACAACGTACCGGGACGTACAGGCTGCAACGTGCTTCCGGAGACTATGGCAGAGCTCTTTAAGACAAAGGAAAATATCGTGGGACTCAAGGAAGCTACAGGAAATCTGGCACAGGCTTCAAAGACAATGTATCTGACAGACGGAAAGCTTGATATGTACTCAGGCGAGGATGGTCTCGTAGTGCCTCTTATGTCTATCGGAGCAATCGGTGTAATCTCAGTATGGAGCAATGTAGCTCCTGCAAAGGTACACAATATGTGTGACAGCTTCTTCAAGGGCGATTTACAGACAGCCTTAGAGCTTCAGAGAGAGGCTCTTCCACTTGTGGACGCACTCTTCTCAGAGGTAAATCCAATTCCTGTAAAGAAGGCTATGAACCTGATGGGTATGAATGTCGGACCTCTTAGAAGCCCTATGTGCGAGATGGGTGAGGATAACGCAAGGAAGCTTGCTGAGGTCATGAAGGCTTATGGCTTAAAGCTTGCTTAGTACAACGAGAAAGGATACGATAAAATGACAAAGGTAATTATGAATGGCTGCAACGGCAAAATGGGACAGACTATCACAGAAATCTGTAAGGCTGATGCTGATATCAAGATTGTAGCCGGTATTGATTTATATGATGGAATAGACAATGACTATCCTGTTTTTTCGAGCATCGACAAATGTGATGTGGATGCTGATGTGGTCATAGATTTTTCCAATGCCAAGGCTGTTGACGGAGTACTGGACTATTGCGTGGACAAGCAGGTTCCGGTTGTTTTATGCACTACCGGTCTTAGTGATGAGCAGCTTGCAAAGGTTGAGGAGTGCTACAAGAAGGTGGCAGTGCTCAAGTCTGCAAACATGTCACTTGGCATAAACACTCTTATGGCTCTTCTCAAAAAGGCTGCACAGGTTTTCGCACCGGCAGGCTTTGACATGGAGATAGTTGAGAAGCATCACAATTTAAAGCTTGATGCACCTTCAGGTACTGCGCTTGCACTTGCTGATTCCATCAACGAGGTTATGGATAACGAGTATCACTATGTTTACGACCGCAGCCAGCGCAGAGAGAAGCGTGATCCTAAGGAAATTGGTATTTCTGCTGTCAGAGGAGGAAGCATTGTCGGTGAGCACGAGGTACTTTTCTGTGGACAGGATGAGGTGATTGAGTTTAAGCATACTGCTTACTCTAAGGCTGTTTTTGCGAAGGGTGCTGTTGAGGCTGCCAAGTTCCTTAAGGGAAAGGGTGCAGGTCACTACGATATGGCGGATGTTATTGTAGCTAAGTAGATTGAGTGAATTGCTTCATTGTGGCGATAGGTCGGGCGTAAGCTCCGGGCAACAGGGGGGCACACGCACTCTCCCGGGGCGCTACGCTACGTGGCTAAGATTCTGTACGAAATTATGCTTGATGGGTTTCTATGCTTGACGAAACCGTCGAACCGCGCCGTCCGTGGCGCGGTTCTCCTCACCCCTGCGTCCATGCAGGGGTGTTTCTGCGTTTCATGGGCATAATTTCTACAGTATCTAAGCCACTTCGCTATTCGCGCCTCGGGAGAGTGCGTGTGCACCCCGGTGCCCGGGGCTTACGCCCTTACGTTGTGGCGGGATAATGAGTGCTACGGTAACACCTCGGGGCTCGGTGTTACCGGGATTGTGTTTGATGGTTACTGTTCACACCTAACAGTGTGACCAGCAGCGCTTGATGTACGAATATGAGTACACTTGCGGATTTTGCTTGATTTATTGGGGAGTGCGTATTATATTAAATATAATGACTATTCAGAACCACTGAGAACAAAAAAAGCTGATGCGTCATGCTTGCATGTAAGCAGCAGGTTTTCTTGTTCTCAAGGGGCTCGAATAGAGCCACCCCCACACATATGAGCAAAATTAGCTGCGTAGCAGCGGGAAAGCACGAGCATCGTGCGTTTTTTGCGAATGTGCGTGGTTTGGTTCTGAATAGTTACATTATTCCTAGATTTATTTATAAAAACACAACAGGGGAGCTGGTATTTAGCCGGCTGAGAGTAGACTGGTAGTGTCTTGACCCATAACCTGATTTGGATAATGCCAACGTAGGATAATATCGCACGATTTTTAGGCGGATATACTCATTGGCGGTATATCCGCTTTTTGAATGTGTGGGTGATTATGAATAGTTGTAAAGAGATACAGATGAATAATTTTATAGAAAAGCTTAAGTCACGCAGTCCTTTGATTCACAACATCACAAATATGGTTACTATCAATGATGTGGCCAATATTGAGCTGGCATGTGGGGCCAGGCCTATTATGGCTATGGCACCGCAGGAGATGGATGAGGTCACGGGTATCTGCGATGGGCTGAACCTGAATATAGGCACTCCTTCTGAGGAGCGCTTTGAGGCGATGCGCATTGCTGCGAGGATGGCAGCGAAAAAGAATATTCCTATTGTGCTTGATCTGGTTGGTGTGGGCGTGAGCCACTTCAGGATGGATTTTGTGATGAGCCTGCTTGACGAGGTGCATGTGGATGTGATTAAGGGCAATTTGTCTGAAGTCAAGGCTGTTATGGAGCATGGCAGGTGCGATGGCGGCGTGGAAGTGACCGATACGGCAGATGAGTCTGATGCAAAGGCGCTTGTGTGCAGGGCGGCCCTGAGATATGGCTGTATCTGTGTGATTACAGGTGAGACCGATTATGTGGCAGAATTATGTGATGAAGCTGATTGCTATGACAATAATGAAAGAAGTCTGATGAGTACTGATGCGATGAGTACCGGTGTGATGGATAATTGTGTAGTGAATGCTGTTGCGTCGGATGCTGACGGATACACGCATAATTACAGGGTAGGAAGCATCACAGGCGGCCATTCTATGATGAAGAGGGTGACAGGCACCGGATGTATGCTTTCAGGGCTCATTTGTGCGTTTGTTGCGGCTGATTGCGATGATAAATACGGTGCAGTCACAGCAGCACTTAGCTGCATGAAGAGTGCAGGCGCTCTTGCTGCCTCTGATATGGCAGAGCACGGCAGAGAGACAAACAGCTGTTATTTCATTAAGCCCGGAAATGCTGCATACCGGGACAGGCTGATTGATGCAGTATATCATATATGCGATGGTGATTATGAACTGATGTGAATATCGCTTTATGACAGACAATTGGTATGCAGGTCATGAGTCTTATATTTGTAAAACAACAGGATAAGAGGTGAAAGGTATATATGAACGAAACTGATTTAAAGCTCTACGCTATTACAGACAGGCAGTGGCTGCACAAAGCGAGGCTTTCTGAGCATGTGAAGCTTGCAATAGAGGGCGGTGCCACTATGATTCAGATCCGCGACAAGGATATTCTGAGTACGGATTCTGATGCAGGGCTTAAGGATGAGTATAATGAGGCGCTTGAGATAAAGAGAATCTGTCATGAGCACAAGGTGCCGCTCATCATCAACGATAACGTGCAGTTTGCAATTGATATAGATGCCGACGGAGTACATCTGGGTCAGGATGACATGAATCCGGCGGAGGCCAGGAAGCTTCTTGGAGCTGACAAGATAATAGGAGTCACGGCAAAGACCGTGGAGCAGGCAAAGAAAGCACAAGCTGATGGCGCTGACTATCTGGGGAGCGGAGCCGTGTTTGGCTCTACCACAAAGCTCAATGCAAAGCCTATGACAAAGGAGCTTCTGCGTGAAATCACGGCGGCTGTCGATATACCGGTTGTTGCAATCGGAGGCATAAATGCAAACAATGCGGTCACGCTAAAGGGAACAGGGATTGCAGGAATCGCCGTGGTAGGAGCGATATTTGCAAGCGCAGATATAAAGGCTGCAGCCAAGGAACTCGCAGAAATATGCGACAAAATTCTGTAATCACAGTATGACATACTGCTATAACTACAGTAATTAAACAATATTTTGAAGATACTGAACAGTTACGAAAAATCACAACATTCAGTAGAAAGGAGCGTAAATATGCATACAGCACTTACAATTGCGGGAAGCGATTCAAGCGGTGGCGCAGGTGTGCAGGCTGATTTAAAGACCATGCTTGCAAACGGTGTGTTTGGCGAGAGTGTCATCACAGCACTCACGGCACAAAACACCATGGGAGTTGATGCGGTGATGAATGTACCGGCTGATTTTATCGAGGCACAGATGAAGGCTGTTTTTACGGATATTTATCCGGATGCGGTGAAAATCGGTATGACATCATCGGTAGATACGATTGAGGCGATTGCCGCAGGTCTTGTAAAATATAAGGCAAAAAACATAGTTCTGGACCCGGTGATGGTCGCTACAAGCGGAAGCAGGCTGCTTGAGGAGAATGCCGCAAACACTCTGATGGAGAAGCTGTTTCCACTGGCTGACATCATCACGCCAAATATCCCTGAGCTTGAGGTGATATCAGGCAGACAGATTGAAAGCACAGATGACATCATAGAGGCATCAAAGGCTGTTTATGATAAATACGGCTGTCCGGTTTTAAGCAAGGGAGGTCATTTCACAGAAACAGCATGTGTGTGTGACTATTTGTGGGATGGAAAGCAAATCATCACATTTGAGACCAAAAGAGTGGATAATCCAAACTCACACGGCACAGGCTGCACGCTTTCATCAGCGATAGCCAGCGGCCTTGCAAAGGGACAGCCGCTCGGGCAGGCTGTGGATAACGGCAAGCGATATGTCACGGCATGTTTAAAAGCCATGCTTGATCTGGGGCACGGAAGCGGTCCTATGAATCATGGAGCGTTAATCTTGAAATAATTACTAATTAATAATACAAATAACAATAAGAACAGGAGAGTACAATGAGTAATTACACAACACAGATGGATGCCGCAAGAAAGGGCATCGTAACACCTGAAATTGAAAAGGTAGCAAAGAAAGAGAAGATGGATGTAGACAAGCTGATGGAGCTTGTTGCAAGCGGAAAGGTAGCTATTCCTGCAAACAAGCATCACAAGTCACTTGATGCAGAGGGTGTTGGAAGCATGCTTCGCACAAAAATCAATGTAAACCTCGGAGTCTCAAGAGACTGCAAGGACTATGATGTGGAGATGCAGAAGGTCATGAGTGCTGTAAAGCTTGGAGCAGAGGCTATCATGGATCTTTCAAGCCATGGCAACACACAGCCATTCAGACAGAAGCTTACAAGCGAATGTCCTGCAATGATAGGAACAGTGCCTGTTTATGACAGTGTTATACACTATCAGCGTGATCTTGCAACACTTACAGCACAGGATTTTGTCGATGTAGTCAGACTCCATGCAGAGGATGGAGTGGACTTTGTCACACTTCACTGTGGAATCACAAGAAAAACAATAGACCAGATTAAAAAGCACAAGCGTAAGATGAATATCGTAAGCCGTGGAGGCAGCCTTGTATTTGCATGGATGTGCATGACAGGAGAGGAAAATCCTTTCTACGAGCACTATGATGAGATACTTGAAATCTGTGAGGAGCACGATGTGACAATCTCGCTTGGAGATGCCTGCAGACCGGGCTGCTTAGCAGATGCAACAGATGTATGCCAGATAGAGGAGCTTGTAAGACTTGGAGAGCTCACAAAGCGTGCATGGGATCACAACGTACAGGTCATGGTAGAGGGACCGGGACATGTGCCGCTTGATCAGGTAGCAGCAAACATGAAGGTACAGCAGTCAATCTGTATGGGAGCACCATTTTATGTACTTGGACCTCTCGTAACAGATATTGCACCGGGCTATGACCACATCACAGCAGCAATCGGTGGAGCAGTGGCAGCAATGAACGGTGCAGCTTTCCTTTGCTACGTGACACCTGCGGAGCATCTTGCTCTTCCAAATGTGGAGGATACAAAGCAGGGAATTATTGCGTCAAAGATTGCGGCTCATGCAGCTGATATTGCAAAGGGAATACCGGGAGCCAGAGATATAGATGATAAGATGGCAGATGCCAGACGTGTGCTCGACTGGGATGCACAGTTTGCATGTGCGCTTGATCCGGATACAGCTAAGGCTATCAGGGATGACCGTCTGCCTGAGGATGACCACAGCGAGGCATGCAGTATGTGCGGTAAGTTCTGTGCAGTGCGAAGCATGAACAAGGCACTTGCAGGAGAGTATATTGATATATTGTAACTTTTTAGTACAGAAATATGCGGTACCGCATATTTCGTAAGAAAACGTATATTATGTATGAGCAAGCGCCCATCAGCTACGCTGATGGGCGCTTGCGACTCGCAACTGTGAAGGTACAAAACAGTTGCGATATACTTTAAGGTGAGGTAGTAATGGAAAGTAAAAAGAACACTAAAAAAAGAACTCTTTCAATCAGAAAGATTGCCATGGCAGGAGTGCTTGTGGCAGTTGCCGTAGCAGGAAGCTTAATAAGCTTCCCTGTTGCCGGCAGCAAATGTGCACCTGTACAGCACATGGTAAATATATGCGCAGCAGTATTTTTAGGACCTGCATGGGGTGTCGGTGTGGCATTTTGTGCGAGTATTATCAGAAACCTGACAGGACTTGGAAGCCTCATGGCATTCCCGGGAAGCATGGTAGGCGCTCTGTGCTGTGGACTGATGTACAGATTCAGCAAAAAAATCATACCGACATGTATTGCAGAGGCGCTTGGCACTGGCATACTCGGAGGTCTGGCAGCGTATCCTCTTGCAAAATACGTGATGCTTATTCAGCCGGAAGGCATGTTTATATACATAGTGCCATTCCTTATTTCTACAGTGGCCGGAAGCATAGTGGCAGCAATTGTCATGCTGATTTTAAAGAAAAATGGCGCACTGACAGTATTTAAGGAAAATCTTGAGTAATATCCAGGGCTATGGCTTTATAAGAAGCTTCATAAGCTCATCCTGACAGATAGATCTAGAGTAGTGATAGCCCTGAAACCAGGTGACGTCGAACTGCCTGAGATAGCTCTCAAGGTTATCATTTTCTATGCCTTCAATACATATCTTTAAGTCTGCGGCATTGGCAAAATTAATCATTCCGATTACAAGTGCCTGCTTCTTTTTCTCATCGAGAATGTCTTTAACAAAGCACATATCTATCTTGATACCCTCTACAGGAAGCTCAAGCATCATCTGAGATGAAGAGCTTCCTGTGCCATAGTCATCCATAGTGATGTGGATTCCGGCTTCCCTGAATGCAGTGACGGTTTTCTTTATCATAGATATAGGCAGATCTCTGCATCGCTCTGTAATCTCTATCCACAGCTGTGAAGGTGGAAAATCATATTCTTTAAGAATTGCCAAAGTATCTTTTACAAAGGTTTCCTTTTCAAGCTGCTCTGAGGATGCATTTACATTGATGAAAAAGCCCGGTTTTATCTTTGCGAATTCACTGGCTGCGCTTATTGCAGTTCTCATGATATAATTTCCTAGCTCATACATAGCAGGTGTATCCTCAAGCCAGTCGATAAACAGTCCGGGTGGCACCGTGCCAAAAGGCTCCTTTTTCCAGCGTACAAGAGCCTCAGCACCCATTATTTCACCATTGCAAGCCTTTACAATGGGCTGAAACTCTACAAAAAAGCCATCACAGCTATTGATAACCGACTGATGAATGATTTTCATGATATCTATATGCGAGCTGCCATTGAACCTGACCATATCATTGAAAAATAACAAATCAGAGCTGTGAAGCTCCTTCGCGCGGTCTAGAGTGTACTCTACCTTGCTGATGACAGTTGAGGTATCACCATCGTAATCCTTGAGAATCAGACACGCAGCATATATATCAAACTCAAATTTAAAGCATTTAAAGAAATACATGGACTTTATTGTATCGGCAATTTTCTGATAGAAGGCTTCGACCATGGCGCGGTCTGCTTCCTTTATTACAAATACAAACTTGCAATTATTCATATAGTAGGTAGCGGTGCTGCCATCCATCATGTAGATGAACTTGAGCGCAAGCTCACGCTGGATTGCAGTGCTGAAATTGGAACCATACAGTATATTGAACTCATCTATATGACCTATCTCCACCTCGATTATGGCTACAGACCTGTTTTCCATGATATAGCCGTTGATGTCTCTTTCAAACTTCGACTGACCATAAAGATATGTATATGGGTCGATATCCGGAAGAGTATTTTCGTTTCTGAGCACGAGGACATGGTAGCGGTGTCCGTCATCACCGGTAAAAATGTCAGAATAAAATCCCATCATATATTCTTTGGTATGCTTTCCCATGCGGACATAAAATATATCATCCGGTTTTTCGCCATTTAGGCGATAGCGGATTTCCTGCTTATATTCCGGCAGGTCAACGTCGTTGACACAAGAGCTCAGCTGTTCAAAGAAGCAGGTATGCTCGCCGGCTTCAAAGCCGAAAAAATCAGCTGTCTTGTCCGGTACGTATGATAGGTCATTATCCAGGTCGGTGATGATAGGATATATCCCGTCTGATAATTCTGAAATTTTATCAATAAATTCCTTGTATATCGTGTGTTCTATCATAAATTAAAACTCCATATGTGTATAATGCACAAAATTCTTTTATTATTATAGCATATGTATGCATTATATACAATAAGTTAGTTGGACTCTGAAAATGATATTTATGTATGAAGCATTAATATAAATTAATGATTTAAGTGTGTCATTTATATATTTGAAGGTATACTGATGACTGAAATATATCATCAGCTGTTTCAAATGCAACGTCACCATCATATTTGCCGGCAACAGAGCGGATGGATGACAGACCTATACCATAGTCGTCCCTCTTAGAAGAACGGTATTTTCCGTTTTGGATGGTAACATGTCCGTCAAAGCTGTTGTCCATAGTAATAATAAGTGTCTTATAGTGTACGTGGGCATGCAATCGGATAAAACGTGATGGTGTTTCGTCTGAAGAATCCAGAGTATCCATGCGTCTGCAGGCTTCTATAGCATTTTCTATCAGATTTCCAAATACCAGGCACAGGTCATTGTCCAAGGCCGCATCATCGGTTTCCGGAACAATAAGCTTTGTCTCAAGAGCGATATTTTCATTTCTGCATATGGCACTATAGTATGACAGAATGGAATTGACTACCCTGTTTTCGCAATAGCTTGCAGGCGCAGATGGTATGCTGTGGATCAGGGCATCCAGGTATTCGTTCAGCTGTTTATTTTCAGTGTTTGCGAGGCCTTTTATTGCGACCAGCTGGTGACGCAGATCGTGGCGCTGTTTCTTAAAAAGCTGTTCGTTTGTTGTGATGAGCGAATTATATTTCTTCTGCTCCAACAGCGAATGCTCAAGGAGATTTATATCGAATATGAGCCTTTCATTCTCACGTTTTATCATGAGCATATCGCTTATATTAAGTCCCATTATTATTCCCATTATTATAATGAAAAGCAGAGTTCCAATCTGGTACAGCAATGACAATGAGGCCACAAATTTTAAATGATAATTGATTATCTCGGCACATGAAGCAAGTGCCAGTATGAATACCGGAACCATCAGCCGTTTTGCCCTGCTGTTTTGGCTGCGAACAGCCTCAAGGATGATGTATGCAGTCAGGAAGCAAAGTATGAGAGGCAGAATGACATGGAACACGTACATGCTCTGGGATAGTGCAACCGTACCGCTAAGCTGTAAGACACAAGCGACAAGGTCAAGCACGGTGAGGAGCTTCGCGATAACTATAATTGGCTTGTCATTCTTAAAACCAACTGCAAGCCTGCAGAAATACAGCAGCGGAATCATCTGCGAGAAAAGCCCTATAAAAGCACACAGATAAAGCAGTGTAGGGTTTTTGATTATGACACCTGTGTAGTTGCACTCGCCGATAGACCACATGCCGGCCATGAGTGAGAAGAATCCAAAATGAAATATCATCTTGCAAACCTCTTTATCGTAGTATAAAAGCATCAGTGAGATAAATATAAACAAAACACCTGCGGCAAGCTCAAGCAGTGCTATAAAGAATGACCATTTATTCAGCTTTAAAAGAGTGAAAAATAAGGATTTGTATGCTCCGTAGACAGGAGAATATACCGTAAGAGAGCTTCTGGTAACTGGAGACAGATACTCTATACGAAGCTCTGTATCACCCGAATGACCGTCAGTGCCTATCAGGTATCCCTCGGTTGCGGGATCCTTCATATAGGATGGATAGTTTTCGGCCCGGCCAAACTCATATATGAGTTCATCGTCCAGATAGACCTTCGCAGGGGAATAGACAGTTTTTATGTAGATTTGATCAGCCTTGTTCAGGTTGATATGTGTGGTGACGGTGACATGTGTGCGCGGCGAAAGGTGCTTAAAGGTATGTGGAAATGTGATTTCTTCTTTATCTGAATTCGAGCCCTCCACCACAGCATAGGCAGAGCTTACGATAGTGGCTTCAGGATAGCTCGCCTGGCTCATAATCATGTTTTTTGAGGAAAAAAGCAGTATGCAAATCAGTGTAAGCAGTATAATTGTCAGATAGGGAATATTTCGTATAGCGCTAATTTTTTTCATAATCCGGGCTCCTTGCAGTGTATTACTTTTGACAATTTAGCTCATATCAAATCAATAGGAAAGTGCCTTATTTAAGCCCTCTGGTGTGCTCAAAGTAGTATCTCTCCAGAGCTTTTTTGGCTTTGCCGGAGAGCTCTCTCTTGATAGGGATATTTGTGTCATCGGCCATCACGAAGCATTTGAGTGAAGTATCAATGCGTGTGACATACGACAGGTTTACAGCGTAGCTTTTGTGCGGCAAAAAAAACAGCTTATCGGGCAGCTGATCTGAAAGCTCTGAAAGCTTCTCATAGCAGATGATTTCCTCATTTCCTTTTAAATGTATGAAAATCTGCCTGGCTCTCTGCTCTATGTACATGATATCAGAAAGGGCAAGTCTCTCCATATTCTTGTTTCTCTTCACATAAAGAGATGGGGCATCGGATTTCTTCAGCATGGCAAGGTGAAGAATGTTACTTAGCTCAGCTGAAGAAACCGGCTTTTCGATATAGCCGATGGCAGACAGCCTGTAGCTTTCTAAGGCGTGCTCAGTGCTTGTCGTGATGAAAGCAACCGGGATATCGGCATCTGTCTCGCGGATTATAGAGACTGCCTCGATGCCGGTCATGGAATCTTTCATGTATATATCCATGAGCAGCAGGTCATACTTTCCGTACTCATATGAGGCAAGAAAAGAATCTGCATCCGTAAAGACAGTGTATGTATTTTGGATATCGCTGTGGTTGAGAATATCACAAAGCAGCACGGTCTCTGCAGCTTCGTCCTCGCATACAGCTATATTAAGTGTTTGTGGCATGTTTATTCCTCTGTAGAATGTGAATGATTATAAATAATCATAATATAATATGGAATAAATATCAAATAAATATTGCTATTAAATATCCGAAATGCTAATATAGTTATTAGCAGTTTATTAATTATTTTAAGGAGGTTTCAGTTATGAAATACTGTACAAATTGTGGCAGGCAGTTAGCTGATGATGAGGTATGCACATGTCGTCAGCAGGCACAGCCACAGGCACCAAATCAGACACAGGACAACAATGCACAGGCAGATAATGCAGCACAGCAGGGACAGTTTAACGGACAGCCGCAGGGCAGTGCACAGGGACAGTTCAACGGACAGCCACAGGGCAGTGCACAGGGACAGTTTAACGGACAGCCACAGGGACAGTTCAATGGACAGCCACAGGGCAGCGCACAGTCGCAGGCGTTTGATAACTTCACACAGCAGGTGAGTGCAGCAGGACAGCAGCTGCAGAATGACAAGAATGTGGCATCTATCATCACATTCTACAAGGGGCTTGTTAAGAAGCCGGCACAGGCTGCAGCAGACTTTGTAAAGAATGCAAATATGGCATCAGGCTTTATATTTATTGGCTTATTTGCCATAGTAGAGGTAGTGCTGTCTGTAGTATATCTGTTATCAAGCGTAATTGGCAGCATAGGTGGCTTTGGATTCTCATTTTACCCGGCGAGCTTCTTTGAAGGAATCTTTTCAGGAATCGTAGGAGAGGCAGTGAGAGTACTCATCCTGGCAGCAGTCATTCTGGTTGTATTAAACGCAGTGCAGAAGGATAAAAAGGTGACATTTGCACAGACACTTTCAGCAGCATGTCTGTATGATGCAGTATACCTTCCGATTATCCTTGTGGCAGCAATCATCGACATAATTCCATTCCAGTTCTTTGGCAATGTGAGCAGCTGGCTACATACATTTGCGGGAGTAGTAGGATATGTAAGCATATTCTTTGGAGTAAGGGCAATAGAAGAGGATGACAACAAGCTTCCACTCGTGTGTGGACTGGCATTCCTTGCAACAGCCATTGGTTCAACAATTGTAAATGCTATTTTCTAATTTAATATTTGATTTAACATATCTGATTTAATATATCAGAAATTGCCGGATCCTGTGAGATTTTCTTGCAGGATCTTTTTTATTTCTGGCTTCGAATAGCTGATTTTTGCATAATAGAGGATAAATGAATCATAGAGGATAAATATATCACGGAGGCATAAAGAAGACGATTGATAGCAGAAATAACTATCATACATCTTGCGATTTGTCAAGTACGAGTTTTGACACTTTTCGTGTAAATTATCGTTGTTATTGCCATGCGCGGAATTGATGTATAATAATAATTAGATTAATTTGTTTAGTTAAAAAACTTGCTGAATATAAGAGGCAATGATAATATGAATTCTATAATAAGCAGTTTTATAAAACTCGGGAAGAGAGACGCCTATGACGCATAAAATCAAGGTACAGATGTTTGGCAATTTCAGAATGGACTATAACGGAGCACCATTTGTGGCGGAAAAAATGCATAAGGAAAGCCAGTTCAACCGCATGATGCAGGCTTTGATACACTATTCTGACTGCGGAGTAGCAAAGGATAAGCTCGAGGAAATAGTGATCGGTGAGCGTGACATAGATGCACCTCACACGGCACTAAGAGTTATTGTATACAAGACAAAGCAAAAGCTCGCACAGCTCGGACTGCCGGGAAAGAACCTCATATATTTGGAGGGAGGCATATATTACTGGACCCCGGATATAGAGATAGAAGAGGATGCAGCAGAGTTTGAGAAGCTTTATAACGAGGTTTGTGCACTGGAAAAGCAGATGCCACAGGAGTCGGAGAGTGCAGAGACAGTGTGTGATGAGCGGATAAAGGAAATAGAAGACAATATGCTTGAGCTGTACGTAAAAGCGCTATATCTGTACAAGGGAGAGTTTTTGGCGGCATATACAGGCGAGACGTGGATAGCACAGGAGGCCAGACGCTATCACACCATGTTTGAGAAAATCATAAATGAAGCTGCGTACATACTGCGAAAGAGAAAACAATTCAAGAGGCTGGAGAAGCTCGGAGTATATGCGGCAAAGGTCGACCCGTTCAATGAGTGGGAGGAGCTCATCATGGAGGCGATGGTAGAGACCAGGCGCTATGAGGAGGCGGAAGAGCTATACACGGATGTCGTGGACTATTATCTCAGGGAGTGCGGTATTTATCCATCTTCAAGACTCTTGGAAATCCTTGAGAAATACAATAATCAGATGAATCATGCACATGAGATACTGGAAAACATCCAGGAGGGCATGAACGAACAGGAGGAAACGGAAAGAGGCGGATATTTCTGCAGCTATCCGGTATTCAGGGGAATATACCAGGCGTCCATCCGTATTATGAAGCGCACAAGGGTATCTGTGTATCTCATGCTCTGTACTCTCGAGGACGAGGAAGGCAGACAGGTACAGAGCGAGACAAAGATGAATAAGTATTCAAGGCAGCTCAAGAAGTGCGTTGGTGAATCAATCCGCTACAGTGACATATATACCTCGTATGGAAAGGTGCAGTTTCTTATCATGCTCATCGGATTAAAGCGTGAGGACTGCGAGATAGTCAAAAAGAGAATCAACCGCCAGTTCGCAAAGAAAAATCCGAGAGCCGCAGAGAAATATCATGTGAACAGTATAGTTTGTGAGTTGTAAAGGGAATGGTACAAATAGGTTGGAAAAACTGCAAGGTGATTTTACACGATTAGAGGAAGTACTAATTTGAATATTTTATATATTATGGAGAAAATGTTATGAATGGTAAAGACAAGATATCAGTAATTATTCCATGCTACAATGTACAAAAATATATTATGAGATGCTTTGATTCAATTTACAGCCAGACATATGGCTTTGAAAATCTCGAAGTGATACTCATAGATGATTTATCGACAGACAATACATGGTCTATATTAGAATCCTTACAAAGACAATACCCGGAGAATGTTATATCTCTTAAAATACAGAAAAAAGGAAAGTGTGGCGGTGCACGTAATCTGGGAATGGATATCTGCACCGGCAAATATATCACATTTGTGGATGCGGACGATTATGTGCATCCGGATATGCTCAGGGTGCTGCATGACAGAATGACAGAGGACGATTATGATGTGGCGCAGTGTGGTGTATCGTGTTTTAAAGCAGATAAGCCAAATGTATTAGAAGTAAATGATTTTGAAATTCAAAGGCTTGATTTAGATAATGTTGATAATAGGAAAAATCTTATTTTATATCTGACCGGATTTACTAATGTAACAGCATGGGCAAAGCTATACTCGACCAAATTCATAAGAGAACATAATCTCAGATTCATAGAAGATGTATATTATGAGGATACGCATTTTTCCATACTTTGTGTGTTACTTGCAAAGAAATATTGTAAGGTGCAATCGACATTATACTATTACTTTGAGAACACAGAGGGGATTATACGTTCTGAAATTAGCAATGCAAAGATCCGGGATGCTAAGATTATTATGGATCATATAAGGCAGGCTATTCAAAGTAGAAAAGCAGAACTGGGAAATGTAATTGAGCAGTGTCACTGTGAAATACAGTCATTTTTGTTATGGCATCAATATCTGGAGTCATACAATAGAATAGAAAATTTTCTAAAAAAAGAATTGGATATTTGCAAAGAAGAGTTCCTAAATAGTGAACCGGATATATTTAATAATCCATATGTGAGGGCTTTTTCAGATGATGCGGTATTGAAAAGAATGTCAAAGCTGAGAGTAACTGCGGAAAAAATGAATAATGTATGCTTTTTAGATAATGCAATACATATCTGTCTTGGTATACATGATAAGGATGGAAATTACAGTGTCTGGGCTGGAACAACGATGCAATCCATTGTTGAAAATACAAAAGCACCAATAGTTTTTCATATATTACATGATGACACATTGAATGAAATGAATAAAAATAAGCTGAGTCTTATTGCTGATAATAGTGGAAACGGCATAGAATTTCATCACTTTAATCCAGACATTTTTGGCTCATTGGCTGATTCAATGAATAGATTTACAATTGGAACAATGTTCAGAATTATGTTGCCCGATATTATGCCGGATTTGAAAAAAATAATATATTTGGACTCTGATTTGTTTGTAAATACAGATATCGAAGAATTATGGAACCTAAATATAGAAGACTACTGTCTGGCGGCAGCTCCGGATTGTTCGACAATAAGGAATTGGGGAACTCCATACGCTGTAGCAGCAGGGCAGACAAGTCGTGACAGATATTTTAATGCGGGTGTTCTTTGCATGAATCTTGAAAATATCAGGAAAAATGGTAGTTTATTTCAACAGGTTATGGATTATCTGAAAGCTAATTCCCAAACATGGCTTCCTGACCAGGATGCTTTAAATGCCATATTCAGCAGAAAAACCTTATTGATAGATGAAAAATGGAATTATTTTATTGATGAGGCAAGAAAAAATAATGAGAAAGCAGAGAAAAAAATATATCATTATGCTGCAACCCTGTTGATGTTGCATACAAATAATGAAATTGACAGAGCCTACTATTTCACAATACTGAGAACCCCATGGGGAGAGCAAATGGAGGATGGCTTATTGTGTAATTCTATGGGCAGAATTGTGGATAGAACAGCTATGCTGGAGAAGCTGCTAAAAAAAGCTACTCAAAACAATATACGACTCGTATTCTATGGTGGAGAGAATAGCTCTATAAGGAATGCAATGAGGCTATTAAATAGAAAATTCGATAGCTGTGAATGGCATGAGCATTTAAAGGAGAATGAGATTATCTGTGATGATAATACTGTCTATATAGTCTCAGCAGAAGCGGACGATGGCAATGGACTGGAAATATTGGCAAATGCCGGATTAGAAAATGGTGAGAATTATTTTATAACACAGAGGTTTTTACATTATACAGAGGGTGGGTTTATCCTATGATTTTTATTACTGATGAATTGGGTAATATTGAAAAAAATATACTAGAACTGGTAGAAAATGTGGGATTTAAAGACTGTAAAACAATAGAAGCCATATATTTGTTTTGTGGCATGTCTGAAAAAAACGATGTGCTTAAGGAGAAAGACCTGTATTATGCATTCATAGAGACACCTCAATACTGGAGCATTCGTGCTGATGGGGTAAATGGTGCTATATATGATAATAAAACTAAAATGGCAAATATCTATTTTAAGAATCCGATAGAGAAAAGAATGGTCAGCAGAGTAGAGTGGATTGACAGAAATAATACAGTATATAGAATAGATTATTACAATAAATACGGATATAAGTATTGTTCTGAGAATGTGAACGGTGGCAATGCTACAGTCAGGGAATTCTATGATAGAAATGGTGATATTAATGTAATAGAACAGACAGGCTCAAAGACATATACCACGTTGGGCACAGGCATTAGTCCGAGAAGCTATAGAGGCTTTGCTGATTATCTGGAAGCTTATTTTAAATCTAATGAAATATATGATGAAAATATATGGTTGATAAGTGATGAGATATTAAATAAATTTGCAGGGGATTATGGAAATTTTAAAATATCTTACCTGCCACAGAATAGATTAAACTCAGATTTTAAAGAAGCAAATCAGACTAACACAGCATTTCGAATACTGTGCAGTGAAGAGCAGCAGGTCAATTGGTATAAAGAAAATTCGGATTGTAAATGCGACAGATTATATTCATATCTTGAAAATAATAAATCAAAATTTGGAAAAAAGGAAGCACTTACTATTACTGAATCGGATCAGCTTGAGTATATTGAACAGCTTATAAATGACTTTCCGGAAATAACATTTCACATAGCTGCCAGCACTATTATGTCAGATAAATTAACAAAACTGGATACGAATAATAATGTTGAGCTATATCCGTGTATTACTGAACAGAAGAGAAAAGAACTGTTTGAAAGATGTGATATTTATTTGGATATCAATCATTACAGAGAACTATACAATGCTGTAAACGAGGCGCTGATAAATAATATAATAATACTAGCGTTTGACAATACAGTACACTCAAAAGAATTATATCCAATGGAAAATATTTTTGATAGCAGCAATTATGTAAAGATGAAAGAAACTCTAAAAAATATAATAACCAATCGGATGATATTCAATGAATATATAGATAGGCAGAAGAAGCAATTAAAACAATTAGCTGCAAAAGTAGTTATGGGTGATACAGATGAGAGTATTTGATTTTACATTACTTAGTGGATATGAATTTTCCGGAGTCGATGTTGCTCAGGGATTTAGAGCAAGATTGTTTGCAAAAAACAATGTAACCGCTAAATTTATTTTTACAGAGCTGCCGACAATTAGGGATATGGAGCTGTATGGTTCGCAAAAAATAAAACGCAGTCAGATTATGTCTGCACATCTTTTTATGACCGGAAGAGCAGATATGAGTTTGTCTGTGAAAAAAGAAGCTCTTTTAGAAAATGAAAAAGAAAACTATGAGTATGACTATATAGATGAGGATGGAAAGGTGATTTGTCTATATAATTCCAGTGACAAAATAGTTGAAATATTATGTGATGAAGATGGATTTGTTATAAATGAAAGTCTCTTTAAAAACGAAAAAAAATATTTAGTAAATTATTATACAGATGGCTTGTCATATACAGAGCTGTATAATTGGGATAATGATTCGAGCGATGGCTTAAATCCGGAAAGGAGAATTTTTTGGAACAAACAAGGACAGATGGTTTATGAGCAATGTATCTATAAAGACAAGGTTGAATATCTGTTTAAAAATGGTGAAATTATAGACAATGTAGCGTTTGTAGAAAGATTTGTAAAGGCACTTAATCTTTGCGAGAATGATATATGTATAATGGATAGAGCGGGATATCTTGATTATATACAGCCTCTTTTTGAAAATAAAGGCAAATCAAAGCTGGTAGCTGTGCTGCACTCAGATCATTTTTATAAAATGTATGAGGATGAAGGCTCATTATACATGAACTATGAGTATTATTATTGGTTCAAATATTCAAAGATAATAGATTGTTTTGTTGTTGGTACGGAGGAACATAAAAGAAGTCTGGAAGCATTCCTAAAAGAGTATGATTGTTTTGTTCCGCATATTGCAGCTATTCCACCAGGGGCTATACCTGAAGGCAAACTTAAAAGTAAAAATGAGCGTAGGCGAGGCAGCATAATATCTGCTTCAAGACTTAGTCCTAGGAAAGGTATTGATATTCTTATTAAGAGTGTGATAAAAGCGCATGAGATAAATCAGACAATTAATCTGGATATATATGGAAGTGGCAATGATGAGTATACTTTATATTTACAAAATATAGTTAAAGATGCTGGTGCTGATGATTATATTCACTTTAAAGGGCGCTGTAATCTTGAAAAGATTTATCCACACTATGAATTGTTTGCGTCCTTTTCGTTGTGGGAAACATTTGGACTTTCACTTATGGAGGCTGTAGGGGAAGGCCTTGCTATGGTTGGACTGGATGTCAGATATGGAAATAGGCTTTTTATACATCCGGATGAAAATGGCTACCTGGTTGATTTTGATATTGAAACAGACTTTCAAAATAAAGATACGATGGGTGAAAGAGCAGCAGCAGCAATAGTTAAAATATTTGAGGATGATAACAGATTGAAGAAATTTCATGAAAATTCTTATATGATTGCTGAAGAATATAAAGAAGCTGTGATAGAGGAAAAGTGGATGAATCTTTTGGAAAAATTCATATGATTGTGTTTTTAAGCTTGTTTTAGTACTTTTTTTGGGGTTAAAATACGATTTTAGATACACTTTGGAGTTTATATTTATAGTGTAAAAAAGGAAAACTATAGTTATGTCCGGATGAAAGAGGGTTAGGAAACATATAATCCAAGTGTCCGGATTCGTGTGAATAAGGAGAGACTGTATGAATAAGAAGAAGGTTGACAGTATTTTAAAGGGTGTTACTGCTGCCGGAATTGCAATTGGTGGTGTGAGTACCATTCAAGGCGCCGACATGGTAATGGCTCAGGAAATTGAAAATCAGGTAAATGATCAGACAAGTCAGTCTGCCGGATCAATGTCAGATAGCATGAGCGACACTCCTAGCGAGAGTCGGTCAGAAAGTGAAACAAACCAGGCTAGTGAGAATCAGACCGAGACTGCATCAGAGGAGACAAGTGCAAGCCAGACAGAGAGCACATCTGAGCAGAATGCCAATAGTACATCGGTTGAAGAGACAGAAGCAACAAGTGAGACAGAGACTGCTTCTCAGCAAATGAAGGAGAGTCCAAGGAGAGCAATGGCATTTAATGCTGCAGCTAATAATGTAGCAGCATCATTGGAAAATGGAACTCAGGTTGCGAATAATGAGGAAAACCAGGCTGATGAGAATGGAAATCAGACTTTGGAAGAAGCAAGCTTATCTGCGAGCATGTCAGCTTCTACAGAGGATAGCGTGTTATTATCTGGTAGTACATCTGCAAGTGAATTGGAGTCGGTTGCAAATAGCGCGAGTGCACAAGAGATGTTGGTGCAGGAATCTGTTTCCAATAGTGAGTCTATGGCATACAGCTTATCATTAAGTGTATTACAATCAGAACAATTAGTGCAATCAGAGAGCTTGTCAGTAGCGGAAAGCGTATATAATTCGACTTCTAATGATTTTCATGAAAATAAACATGAAGATGAGTATTTGGAAAGTCTTAGAGTAAAGATTAATGCCCAGCAGAAAAAAGTAAATAATATTTTAGAAAGCGCAAGAAAAACATCGACTACTTATGATTTACATAAGTGCGGTTTCTTTACGGAAGCCAATAAATTAGCTGATTTAATTATTCAGTATAGATTTTATCAGAATGATGGTGTGAAAACAATTACCCATTCATCTTGGACCGACAACAAATCAACAAACAATTACGTTAAGGTAGATTATAAGGATCAGAATGGAAAAGATCAAACAGCCTATTTTGATTATGTACTCATTGACGCTAATGGGGTAACAACTTATAACCAGGATGGCTCAGAAAAGAAAGATGGTTCTTCTACACATGCCGGAAAAGTTTATGGAATTGCTGTTTTACAGAAAACATATGATTATACTGAATATAAATGGTTCTCAGAAGCTGTGATTCATTTTAAAGACAGCGGAAATAAACTGACATATAAAGGAGAAGATGGAAGAAACTATAATGGAAATTTTAAAACAAAGGGAGATTACATATATTCTTCTATTGAGTATGAACGTGGTAAGGATGATTATTCAACAAAGAGAAGTGAGCTTACATCAGCATCGGCTCGTAAGAGTCAGATTGAATCACTTTCTGAATCGCTTTCAACACATATTAGTGAAAAGTTTTCGGAGATGAAATCTTTATCAGAAAGTAGATCTGGTAGTAGAAACGCAAGCCAGAGTGCATCTGAATCAAGAAGTTTATCATTGAGTACAAGTGCTAGTACTTACAACAGTTTATCTAGTAGTATAAGTGAAAGAAGATCACTTAGTGCAAGCCAGAGTACATCGGTAAGTGTAAGTGCTAGTGAATCGGTAAGCGCAAGTGAGTCGGTAAGTGCAAGTGAAAGCGTAAGTGCAAGTGAATCAGTAAGTGCAAGTGAGAGTGTAAGCGCAAGCGAGTCAGTAAGTGCCAGTGAGTCAGTGAGTGCAAGCGAATCAGTGAGTGCAAGTG